>Ga0208197_1000943_pt1 | contig 32820 bp, 23 predicted proteins | sample AD_JPNNA4_MetaG_FD_184444 | JGI IMG/M metagenome (GOLD analysis project Ga0208197, IMG submission 184444) | Active sludge microbial communities of municipal wastewater-treating anaerobic digesters from Japan - AD_JPNNA4_MetaG (SPAdes) (version 2) | ecosystem: Engineered > Bioreactor > Anaerobic...
CCCACGCTCGATGTTCGTCGCGCCCGACCTGGAAACGAAAGAGGGCATCATTCCCCTGCGCCTCCTGGAAGTGAAGAATATCGAAGGTGACTTCGTGTGGCTGAAATACGCGGTGGTCGAGGAGGCGGCGGTATGATGCAAGGGGCAGGAGGCAGGAGACAAGATTCACGGGTCACGCATCACGTTTCACGCTGTTGCAGATGGCGCGCTATCCCGTGGGCCTCTACCCCGGCTGGCTGCGCCTGGTGCTCACGTGGATCGTGCCCGTCGGCGTGATGACGACGATCCCCGCACAGGCGCTCAGCGGCGAGTTACCGGAGGGGATGCTCGCGGGCGCCGTCGCGCTGGCGTTGGCGTTCTTCGCCGGCGCGACAGCCCTGTTTCGGACAGGTCTCAGGCGATACGCAAGCGCGTCAAGCTGACCGCATCGAACTCGCTATGGAATCTCGACGGCCACCGCCTGATAAGTGTCGTAAGGACGCTGGGCAGGATTGGGTTTGTAATCCACAATGACCACAGCGTGCATTGTGCTCCAATCCACCCCACTGAGCGTGTTCACCGTCAAAACGTACTGCGCGCTGCCATTCGGGGCCAGGTTGGTACTCAGCGCCTGTGAAACCTGGGCGCGCACGTAACGTTGTGTCAAACCGTCGGCAACAGGGCCACTGGCCGATTGTTCGTAGACCAGCACCCATACAGTCGCGCTGTTGCCCGGGCCGAGCGTTACGCTGCCCCGGTTGGTGACGTTGATCGTGAAATTGACCACATCGCCTGTGCGGACGGCGTTAGCCTGGATATCGGCCTGGCCTTCCGGCGCAGCCAGCGCCGCGTCCACCATTATTTTGTAGACCGTGTAGAAGTCGGTGCCGCTGGTGAGGCGTTCGGCCACCTGGTTGCCACTGTCGGTCATCACCAGCGGGTAGCCGACCGTTCCACCGATGGCCCACCCATCCCACCAGCGCGTCCGACGCGGCGTGTTGACATCGACATTGTGTTCCAGGAAGAGCACGGGACGGCCGGCATATTCAGGCACAAGTTGATCGTCAATGATAGGCGCCGCAGCCTGACAAAAACCGCAAGTGAGGCTCAAGAACGCTTCGAAGACAATCAGACGTTGAGGTTGGTCACTGTAATTCCGCAACACAAGCGGCAGATAAATGTAGTAATTCCCCCCAACGGTGGTGAACGACCAGAGCGGACCAACGGTAGTGCTCATCCCGTCGGTCGCCGTGATGCGCCAGTAATAGAGCGTGCCTTCAGCCAGCGCGCCTGGGTTGTAGCTGGCCATCGTCACGTTGCCGACGACAGGTGGTGTGCTACTCGTCCCGAAGGCTACGGTATAGGTAACCGGATCGCCGTCCGGGTCGCCGCCGCTCCAGGTGAGCGTGGTCGTGGTCATCACTCCCGTTGCACCGTTAGCAGGGTCAGGGTCAGAGGGGGTATTCGGGGCATGGTTGACCACGGTCCCGTCTGTGGTGGTGAAGGACCACCATGTCCCGCTGTCGGCGTAAGTTGTCCCACCCGCGTTGACCGCGCGGGTCTGCCAAGAGTAAGTGGTGTCGGTGAGTAACCCAGAGAGACCAACGCTGGTGTTCCCCCCCACCGATGTCCATGCCCCATCACAGGTGGCATTATCCGTCGTGTCGTAGCAATACTCATACGAGGCCGCACCGCTGCTAGCGCCCCAGGAAAGCGTAGGCGAGATCGAGATGCCGGTTATCCCATTGGCCGGGCCGGTCTTGTTGAACGCACCCGGCGGCGCCACGATGGTCGTGAATGACCACCATGCCCCGTCGTTGGCATACGTCGTACCGCCCGCGTTGACCGCCCGCGCCTGCCAGTAGTAGGTGGTGTTGTTGCTCAGGCCCGAAAGCGCCGCGCTGGTGTTCGTACCCGTGGACGTCCACGAACCATCACAAGTATCGTTATTGGTCGTGTCGTAGCAGTATTCATACGCCGACGCGTCAGTGCTGGCATTCCACGAGAGTGTGGGCGAAGTCGAGACGTCGGTCGCGCCATTGCCCGGACTGCTCTTCCCAAACGCACCCGGCGGCATCGCCGCGGTGGTGAAGGACCAGAGCGGGCCGCCGGTCGTGCTCAGACCGTCGGTGGCGGTGATCTGCCAGTAGTAGGTCAGGCTGTAGCCGAGCGGGCCGGGGTTGTAGCTGGTGATCGTGACGCTGCTATCCACCACAGGCGGCGGGCTGCTCGTCCCGAAGGCCACGGTGTAGGTGACGGGGTCGCCGTCCGGGTCGCCGCCATCCCAGGAGAGCGCCATAGTTGTGGGAATACTTGTCGCGCCGTTGGAAGGCCAGGGGTTGGATGGCGTGTTGGGGGCATGGTTGGTCGGTTTCGCGGTTTCATACGCCCCCATATCCACAATCGGCGGCGTGCCGTGGCCGGTATCGGGCTGCGGATGGTTCACGAAGCGCGGGGCGCCGTCCAGATCGGTGGTGATGCCGGCCGGCACCGCGTCGTTGTCACCGGCGTCAATGGCCGGGGAAGTGTTTTGCAGCCGCAGGTCATCATCCGCCGTGCCGGTGACGTTGTCGGCGCCATTGGCATCGAGGAACAGGGGGTCGCTGCTGATGTTGCCGGTTCCAGTGTAGACGCCACCCTGCATCAAGCTGTAATTGACCGTGACGGTTCCCTCATTGTAGATGAGTGGACTGATGGGCGCTTGATTGCCCCAAAAGATATTGTTCGCAATGGCAACGGTATTGCCGCTGTAGTTACTCAATCCACCGCCCCGGCTATCGGCATAGAAGGTCGCCGTGTTCGCACTGAACGTCGCATTAACGAGCGTCAGTAACGTGACATTGTTGAAGATTCCACCGCCACTATAGTCGGCTGCATTGCCGCTGAAAACGGCGTTGATCAACGTCAGCGCAGGCCCGGACGTTGCGTATAAGCCACCGCCATTGCCCGCCTTATTGCCGAGGAAAGCCACATTGGTCAGCTCGACAGGATCAAATGCGTAACTGTACATTCCTCCGCCGTAAAGGCTGACCTTATTGCCCAAGAACGTCACATTGTCCAGCGTGGGGACACCGCCGTAGTTGCCCAGCCCACCACCACGGGTGGCCGTATTGTGCTTGAGGGTCAGATTAGATAGCAGCGCCCCCTCGCCTTCGGTGAGTATGCCGCCGCCGCGGTCCGAATTATCCGTCGCCGACCCATTCGCGTTGCCGCCCGTGATGATGAAGCCATCCAGGACACTGAAAGCCGTACCACCGGCGTCGCGCACGACGTGGTAGCTGTTGTCGGCGCGGGTCGGCTCAGCCGGGTCAATGGTGGCGTTGTCGTTGTCCTGCAGGTCGCCGCTCAGGATGGTGGGATGGGCCGCGACGTCGCGCTGACTGCGGAGTGTTTCCGTACCCGCAAAGCCGCCATAGATCGAGACGCTGTCTTTCAACTGGAAGCTGACCGTGCGGCTCACGCCGTCAGTGGGCTTGTACGTGCCTTCCGCCACCCAGATCTCAACGGTGTCCAATCCGGAAGGCGCGGCAGCGCTCAACGCATCCTGCAAGTCGGTGAAAGCATCTGTCCAGGATGTGCCGTTGTTGGCGCCGGTGGCATCATGGTCTACATAGAGGATCGTGTTCACAGCCGGGCGGGTTTCGATCTGCACCTGGAAGCCGGTCGTGGTCGAAGCGACCACAGTGACTGTGACACCGCGGGTTGTGTCGCTGAAGACACGCCCAACGGTCCACATCGCCCCCGTTCCTGACGGATCAGCCAGGCCCGGCACAGGCACGAGGCGGATGTAACCGTTAGGGCAGGAAGTGTCGCCTGGCGCACAGGGCGGCGACCAATCCACCTCGTGAATGATGACCGCCGCGCCGGGCACTTTGCTATCGGCACCTGCCGGGCGACGGGCTTCGAGGGTGTAGAAATTATCCCTGCCCAGCGGGATCTTCGCCATCAGGTAGTTGTTCGTTTGCGGCAGCGCCAGGGCTTCCAGGGTGATCGTTTGGTTCGCCAGGGTGGCGGTGTAAATTTTGTCGGCGTCTATCCAGCCCAATTCATCCTTCTGCGGCGCGGGAATGTGGTGGGGATTACAATCACCGAACATACACGCAACGATACCCACCGGGTCCCACTGATTGACATCCGTGACAGCCCAATTCGCATCGCGCACAGCAGAGTGGCCCAGACCAAAGCCGTGGTACATCTCGTGCGCATTGAGCGCCAGGTTAAAATAACCCGTTGTATTGTCACCGATGACGACGCTGGGCCACCAGCGTTGTTGGCCATCTAGCGTCATATTGATCTGTGTAGTAATCCCGGCATAGCTTGTACTGGGTCGGGCATTGAACATGAGATTCAAGCCGTAAAAATCCGGGAAGTAGACGTCGGCGTCGGCAGCAGCGGTGCAATCCTGGGCAAGCCGCGTCAGGTTCTCATACGTCGTGCCGCTTTGATAATAGGAGAGTGGATTTGGAAGCGTGTACCAGCCGACCACATCGCTGCCGTTGAGGTTGGCTTTGCCGTACGACACCTCCTGGAAGTAGGTGTTCAAAGTATTGCTCATCGTTTCGACATAGGAAAGTGACACAGGCTCGCCCGGGTAGTCCGAGAACTTGCACAGGATCCAAATCCAGGGATTCGCGCCGCTGATTTCCTGCACCGCAGCAGGCGAAGCCTCCAGGACGCCGGCAGGCACCAGGTAATCATTGAGGAATGGCCCCATTTGCGCCTGAGGGTCCGCCATCTCCACGCTGTCCGGCACGTCCGCACGCCCCGGTTCTGTAGGAGAAGCGAAAAGGGTTGGGGCAATGCCAGCATTGACCGGAGTGACGGGGAGAGAGAAATGACCGAAGAACAATCCCAACAGAGTCAGTAGAGCACACAGTCTAAGCCATCGTCCAGAATCGCCTGTCCATCTCATCGTAGCACCTCCTTACATTAACGTTTGTATGACCTGAGGAATATAAGTCGTACCTATACTGGATGACTGCTCAAACGTTTGTATGACCTGAGGAATATAAGTCGTACCTATACTGGATGACTGCTCAGGTTTTTTGGAGGAATGATGAGGGTAGTAAGCATAATGATGAAGCAACCACAAGTATATGAGCTGTCATCACCCATCGGTACTGCTATCATACGTTAATTATATAACAAAGCAGCCGGGAAAACATAAGTTCTTTGTTGCAGTTGTGTAACAGATGGATTGGCGATCACGTGTCCGGGGGATAAAAAAGCATGGAAGCAGACATCCGCCTCCATGCGTATTGCTCGGAACGTCAGCGCCAGTTACGGCGCATTCCTCAGCACCAGCGGCAAATAGATTTGATATGGGACCGTGATCGTGAAGGTCTGTGTGGCCATCAAACCGGCGCTATCGGTGACGCGCAGTTGGACGGCGTGCTCGCCCCCGTCGGTGGCAGTCGGCATGCCGGTCAGCAAGGCCGTGCCGTCGCCGTGATCGGTGAGCGTCAGCCAGGCGGGGCACATCGGCGCGGTAATGGTCAGCACGTCACCCCAATCCAGATCGGGATCGTCGGCGGTGACGGTATAGGTGTAGAGCGCCCCCGGTCGAGTAACCGTTACCGGCGTGCTGGTGAAGAAGGGTGCGTCGTTGACGTTGGCGACGGTGACCGTGAACGCTTGTGTGTCCTGCATCCCCCCTCGATCGGTGACATACAGGACAACCGCATGGTCGCCCACGGCAGTTTCGGGAGGCGTGCCGGAGAGTGTTGCCGTGCCATCACCATGATCGGCGAGGGTCAGCCAGGCGGGACGCGTCGGCGCGGTGAGGGTCAACGCATCGCCCAGAGCTAGATCAGGATCATCGGCCGTGATCGAGTATGTGTACAGCACGTTCTGCGTGGCGGTTGTCACCGGGGTGCTGGTGAAGAAGGGCGCGTCGTTGATAAAAGCAACGGTGATCGTGAACGCCTGGATATCCATCAATCCCTCGCTATCGGTGACGTGCAGCACGACAGCATGGGTACCCACCTCGGCACTCGTCGGCGTGCCGGTGAGCGTCGCCGTGACCTCGCCTTGCACGGTGAAGGTCAACCACGCCGGAAGTGTCGGCGCCGTTATGGTCAATACGTCACCCCAGATGAGGTCGGGATCGTCGACGGTCACCGTGTAAGTGTATGGGTCGCCCTCCATCACGGTCGTCACCGGTGTGCTGGTAAAGAGGGGCGGGTTGTTGATATTGGCCGTGGTGAACGACCACCACGTTCCGTCATTGGCCGCAGTCGTACCGCCAGTATTGACCGCGCGGACTTGCCAGTGGTAGATCGTTCCGTCGAGCAGACCGGTGAGCGCCACACTGGTACTCACTCCTGTTGAAGTCCACACATCGTCAGGGCAGGTAGGAGCGATTGAACTGTAACAGTATTCATACGATACAGCACCACTGCTAGGCTCCCAAGTCAACGTGGGCGCAGTGGAGACGCCGGTCTCGCCATTGGTTGGGCCGGTCTTGCTGAAGCTAACCGGTGACAGTGGCGCGGTCGTGAAGGACCAGAGCGGGCCGACCGTGGTGCTGAAGCCGTCTGTGGCCGCGATATACCAGGTATAGACGGTCTGCGCGCTCAACGACGCTGGGGTATAGGTCGTTGTCGTCACATTGACGCCTACAACGGGCGGCGGAGTTGTCGTCCCTAGAGCCACAGTGTAAGTGACGATGTTCCCATCCGGATCCCCACCGGTCCAAGAGAGCGTCAATGTCGTCGGAATATCGATCGCGCCATCGGGAGGCCAGGGACCGCTCGGTGTGAAAGGAGCACGGTTCGTCATTTCCATGGAGCAAAGTTCGAGCTGCCAGCCTTCGAGGATGCCGGTATCGCCAGCCGCATGATCAACAATCTCAAGCCGCCAGATGCCATTACTTCTTTTCGTTATGAAAGCCCCGAAGTCTTCATAAGGGCGAAAGCGACCTGTATAGGGCGGCGTGCCAAACCAAATATGCGTATCCGCCTCATCGTCCAGCATGGTGCCGAAGAACCCTTGGCCACCCACGCCGATTTTGTAGATAAGTGTACTGCGTGTGTCATCAGGAGAAATCAGGGTCATTTCCAAATCAGCGTCCCAGGTGTGGCTGATATTTAGTGTCACGTTCACATCGCCAACAATGTAATTGTCAGCCACAGTCAGCGTCGAGGTTACCACCCCATCATCCTCCAACGGCATAGGCGTATCAGTGCTGGCATAAAGCGTGCAGATCGCTGGATCACTTTCCGTCGAGAAAGACCACAGCGGACCAACGGTGGTGCTCAAACCATCCGTGGCCGTGATTTGCCAATAGTACGTCAGGTTATAGTCGAGCGAGCCAGGGTCGTAAGTGGTCGTTGTGACATTGCTGTCCACAACGGCTAATGCATCGTGCGTGCCGAAAGACACAGTATAGGTGACAGGGCCGCCATCGGGGTCGCCGCCGCTCCAGGAAAGTGTGGTCGTGGTCAGCACATAGGTTGCGCCATTGGCAGGCGTGGGGTTACCCGGTACGTTGGGAGCTTCGTTCAGCATCGCATTTGGTGCGACACCGAGCGGCGATATGCTTTTTGACTGCACAGGAACCTCCGCAGCTTGTGCAGGGTAGACCGGAACGGCCCATCGGCTTAAGAGGAGGGCCACCATGACGACCAGAGAAGAAATGCAACGCTAGCGTTTTGGATGTCCTACAAGCTTCATCGCAATACCTCCTTCACTTGTTTTTTGAAATGATAGTTCAGAACGTAGCGGCTCCATTATGGATATTGGGGCGGGTCACACGGAGTGTGCAGTTCGCGACAACGCAGAATAACGGTAAAGGTTTCCCGCTTCCTGTAAGCGTCCCCTGGTTCTACCTGTCATTATAGCACATGCCGTGGAGAAACCATTAGCTTTTCCCTGAGAACACGGGCACAGTTGCTTCCTCACTCTTCCTGCCGTCCCATGCGCCAGCCAACCCACGCCATCGAAGCGGCGGTGACGGCACAGAGCACGAGCAAGTCAACAAGCAGACGCATCGTCACCGGGCCAACCATCACCTGGCGCAAAGCCGACGCAGCATAGGTCGCCGGGCTGAAGCGGCCCAGGAACACCATAAAGCCGGGCAACCTGTCAGGCGGGACGATGACCGGGCCGAGCGCCGTCATCACCAGCATGAGCAGGAACGTGAGATTGCCCGATGCTTGCTGCGTGCGGCCGGTCATCCCCAACGCGGCCCCCACCCCGGCCAATGGCGCGGTACAGCAGGGGATCACCAGCAGAATCAGCGGGTGAATGTGAACCGGCGCGCCGAGCAGCAGTGGCCCCAGCACCGCCGTGATGACCACCGAGGGCAGCGAGAGCAGCAAAAACGCGGCGACCATCGCCAGCACGAACGCCGAGCGGCGCACCGGCAGCGTGGCGACGTAGTCCAGGCCGCCCTGAAAGCGCAACCACGAGACCCTGCTCTCCACACTCGTCATCGTCCCGAACAAGAGACTCACGACGATGTTGCCCGTCACGACGTACAGCAGCGCCTCGCGGCCCGAATCACGGGCGAAGAAGCCGAGCGCCAGGAGGCTGAAGATCGGCGTGATTGTCCCCTGCAACAGCGACCCGCGCCAGCTCCAGCGCCAGTTGGTCAATTCCATCCGGAACAGGTCCCACCACTGCACGAGGATGGGCTGCCCGCGACGGTCAAGCGGCATAGTGGACATAAAGGTCCTCCAACGTGGGTGAATACAAGCGAAAATCATCCAGTCCTTCCAAATCGAGGCGTTCCAGCAGGGCGCTCGCCTCGCGGCGCTCGATGAGGGCGATCCAGTGACCCGGCTGTAGCTCATGGGGCGTCAATCCAGCGGGAAGCTGTGGCGGCGCATCGGGCGCGAAGAAGAGTTCCAGGCGCAACTTTTGGTCGATGTGCCGTTTGAGATCGCCGGGTCGGCCCACGGCGACCAGTTCGCCCGCACGCATGATGCCCACGCGCTGGATGACCTTCTCCGCCTCAATCGCATCGTGGGTGATGAAGAGGATCGTCGTGCCGCGCTCGCGGTTGATCTGGCTGAGCACGTCCCACACCAGACGGCGGCGCTGCGGCGCCAGCTCGTTCGTCGGCTCGTCGAGGATGAGCACGGGCATCCGCCCTGCCATAGCAACCGCCAGCCGCAGCAGTCGCCGCTCGCCGCCGGAGAGCCGCGTGCTGTATTTGTCGCGCAGCGCGCCCATCTGCCACAGTTCGAGCAGCGCGTCGCGCTCGCGGAGGGCGTCGGCGCGACTCATCCCACGTAAGTGCGCCGTGAAGTACAGCGCCTCTCCAACCGCCATATTGTTGAGCGCGTGCGCCATCTGCGGCATATAACCGACGTGCGCCGCCACGTGCTGCGGATCGCCGACGACGGGCTTGCCGAGCAAGGTAACGCACCCTGACGTTGGACGCAACAGGTTCACCATCTGCCGCACCAGCGTCGTCTTGCCAGCGCCGTTGTCGCCCAAGAAGCCAAAAATCTCGCCCTGGCGGATCTCAAACGAGATGTTATTGTTCGCCGGAGAGGTTTGCTTGGGGTAAAACTTGGTCAGGTTTTCGATTGCGTACACAACATCCATCAAAAGTCCCTTTTAGCCATTTTGATTATGGTAATCTTATACTATAATTGAGGTAACAACAAGCATTTTGAGAAAGAGAGCAGGCGATGACTGTCGAAATGGTGATCGAGTTAAGAGCAGAACAAGGCGCACAAGCGATTATCCAGGCCATTGAGTCCCAAAAGCGTAGGCTCAAGGCCAACATCGCACGCACGCAGCGCCGTCTCAAGCAATTTGAAGATCGCTACGTCGTTAACACCTCGCATTTTCTTGAAAAGATGACGGCTGAAGATCTTAATAACGGTGACATTGAGTACGTGGAATGGGCGGGCGAAGCGCAACTTTTGCAAGGGTTGAAAGCTGAACTGGCAGAACTTGAATATGCCCACTACCGACTTCCTTGAGTACAGTTATGCAATCCGAAATCTGCTTGACAATGCATTGTCGGCAGATGATATCGTCAGCTTCGAGCTAGAAGTGGATCAACGCTCCGCAATTCGTGGACTAATCACCGGACGATTGGAATTTCGAGATGCCAGTACCTTGCACTTTCGTGAATACATTGACCTGACTCAATTTGAGCCTCGACTAACGTATGCTTATCATTACCAGACGGCTGAAACCGCACTGATTTTCCGCTATGACAATGCTGCCCATCGTCCAATGCTACCCTATGCAGATCACAAACACACCCCGGACCGAATCGAGTTCTCCGAGCCCCCTACGTTGGCGCATGTGCTTGATGAGATACTAACACAAATTTCTTAAGCGTTGCCATCTGTCAACTATGAAACAGCCTCAGATTGACTCTGAGGCTGTTTTGTATTTCAGCCAATCTCGGTCAAACCATCGCAACAGTGTTTTTCGAGAAAAATCCCTCGTAAAACTATTGACAAAATTAAGTTATATATTATAATTATCAATATAGAGCTTAAAATTATAAAGGAGATGAAACAATGTACCCAGTTCCGACCGAATGTCCAGTCTGTCACGATGATTTACACGTCAGTCAATTGGTCTGCCGCACCTGCGGCGCAGAGATTCGCGGTCACTTCGAAATGGACCGCCTCTCGCAGCTCATCCCGGAGCAGCGCGCTTTCGTCGAGATTTTCTTGCTCTGCGAGGGCAAGCTCAACTGCGTGCAGGACGAACTTGGTATCTCCTACCCCACCGTACGCAACCGCCTGGATGAGATCATCCGCGCGTTGAAGCGCGAACGCGTCGCCGCCGCACCGGCGACACCCCTCCCTGCCGTCCCGCTGGCTCAACCGGTTCCACCCGCACCGGCTGCAAACGCGGCTCAACATCAAGAGATTCTGGATCGCCTCGCCCGTCAGGAAATCAGCCTGGAAGAGGCCCTCCAGCTTCTTGAAGAAATCTAAAAAAGGAGAAAAAAGCAATGACAACCCAAACGTTTGAAATCACAGAAGGAACCCATATTGTCGTCGCTGAGTGCCGGGGGAACCTGACGGTCGAGAGCGGAGATGAAGGCGCTCTCATCGTCAAGACCCCAGGCCCAGAGGAGGAAGCCGTCATCGTCCAGGAGGACGGCGCATTGGTCATCGAGACCTACGGGAATTGCCGGCTGACCTGCCCAGGCAACGTCGATTTGACGCTCAAGGCAGTGCGCGGCAACCTCAAGCTGGACGGTGTAGGCGGCGATCTCATCATCGACACGGTCAACGGCAACGCGACGCTGTCGGACATCGGCTCGCTCACCCTGCAGCGCGTCTACGGCAACTTGCGCGTCGAAAACGCGGAGGAGAATGTCGCCGTCACATCGGTGGCCGGCAATGCGCGCATCAAGAATGTGGCCGGCGAAGTCTCAATCGGTAGCGTCGGCGGCGATCTGCGCGCCGAGGGTCTGGCTCAGGGGCTGGCGCTCGAAGGTGCCGGTGCGGACGTGCGCCTGGGGCCTCCCTTCGCACCGGATATGGAGTACATCGTGCGCGCGGGCAGTGACCTCATCGTCCACCTGCCCGAAGACGCCAACGTGCGCTTCGAGCTACAAGCTGGCGGGGGCGTGCGCGCCAACATCCCCGACCTGGTTCTGCACCAGGAAGGTGGCAAGACCACTGCGACGTTGGGTGAGGGCGCGGCTCTCATCAAGGCGCAGGTCGGCGGGCGGGTGGTCCTCAAGGTCGCCGGAATGGAGGAGGACTATGGCGGGGACTTCGATTTCGACTTCAACATCGACCTCAGCTTCCTCGACGCTCTGAACGACCTCGGCCCGATGATCGAAGCGCGCGTCGCCCAGGCCATGGCCGGACTGGAAGCCGGTCTGCAAGAGGGCCTGCGCCACATCGACGGCGACCGCATCCGCATCCACATCGAACGCGCCGCCGAGAAAGCACAGCAAGCCGCCGAACGCATCGCCGAGAAAGCGCAGCAGGCTGCGGAACGCGAAGCCGAACGCGCCCGCCGCGCCGCCGAACGCGAAGCCGAACGCGCCCGCATGCGCGCCGAGCACGCCGAGCGCCGTTGGCAGCGCGCCAGTGGGTATCCCACGCCGCCCGAACCGCCCACGCCACCGACCGCACCCACCCCACCAACACCGCCCACGCCACCGGAAGCGCCCGAGGCTCCGGCCCACACCGCGGACGAGTTGCGCGAGGAACGCCTGCAGGTGTTGCGTATGGTACAGGAAGGTCAACTTACGCCTGAGGATGCCGCCAAACTCCTCGCTGCGTTACACTAAAATATGATCAGACGGATGGGGTTTCCTTCCGCCCCATCCGTCATAACAATTTTGTCAGGAGGATATGATGGAAAACCTCGGTTTGAACACCTATGTGCTGAGGGAAACGGCCATCCAGTGGCAGCAGGATGCGCTTAAACAAGCGGCGACACAGCGTCTGCTGAACAACTCAAGCGCCAAATACCTTAATATGCCCAACCGACAACCCCACCAATTTCTCCACCAACTCGGCTGCACTTTTGTGCAAGTCGGTCAATGGCTTGAACAACGCGCCGCACAGACGGCATAATTCCAACGACCCCAACCCCCATACGAACACCCCGGAAATCATCCCGGGGTGTTCGTGCGTAACCCTCCACATGCGCACAAGGGTTGTATAATGACAGTAGACAGTAAACGGTAGACAGTAGAGACAGGGCTTGCTTGACAAAGCCCCCGTCTACCGTCTACGGTCTACCGTCTACCAACATTACTATGGAGGACACAATGCACAACACAATCACAGTCAAAGGCGCGCGGCTGCACAATTTAAAAAACGTCACGGTGAGCATCCCCAAGAACCAACTGGTGGTGCTGACCGGGCTTTCCGGTTCCGGCAAATCCACGCTGGCGTTCGACATCCTGTACCAGGAAGGACAGCGCCAGTATATGGAGTCGCTGGGCATGGTGGAATACTTCAGCAAACCGCCCATTGACGGCATCACGGGACTGTCGCCGTCCATCAGCGTGGATCAGCGCAACACCAACCGCAGTCCGCGATCCACCGTCGGCACCGCCACGGAAGTCTACACCTACCTGCGCGTCCTCTTCGCCCGCATGGGACACCGCCCCTGCCCCACCTGCGGCAAGGATGTGCCACCCTCCACTTCCGAAGCGTGGGACAACGAGGCCAACGGCGGCATGGAAGACGCCGGCGACACGCTCGACCTGAGCGAGACTTACCCCTGCCCGCACTGCGGCGCGCCCGTGCCGGAACTGGGTATGGCGCACTTCTCCTTCAACAAACCGGCGGGCGCATGCCCCACCTGTACCGGTCTGGGGACGACACGCCAGCCCAACCTGAGCCAACTGATCGATCCACAGCGCAGCGTCGCCGAGGGTGGCGTGTTGATATGGAACAAAGTGCAAGCGCAGTACTACGGGCAGACGTTGCAACACGCCGGGCAGTACTACGGCTTCGACTTCGACCTGCACACGCCCATCGAGACGCTCGGCCCGGCCCAGCGCGACCTGCTGCTCTACGGGACCTACGGCGCAGCGTTCCGGCAGCACTTCCCCGATACGAAACCGCCAATGAACGTGGGCCAGGGCAACTTCGAGGGTATCGTCACCGGCCTGATGCGCCGCTACGCCGACCACGCCCGCAATCCCGACAGCCGCGACGACCTGGAACACCTCCTCATCACGCAGACCTGCCCCGATTGCCACGGCGATCGGCTGCGCCCCGAAAGCCGCGCCGTCACCGTGGACGGGCAGACCATCCTCGACCTCTCGCGGCTCCCGCTCACCGAACTGGCGACGTGGCTGGAGCGGCTGCCCGCCATCGTAACGGCGGAAGAGCAGGCCATCATCACGCCGATCCTCGACGACCTGCGCGCGCGCGTGCGCCGTCTGGTGGACGTGGGCGCCGGCTACCTCACGCTCCTGCGCGGCGCCCCCACCCTCTCCGCCGGCGAAGCGCAGCGACTGAGACTGGCCTCCCTGCTCGGCTCCGGGCTGACCGGCGTGCTCTACGTCCTCGACGAACCGACCATCGGCCTGCACCAGCGCGACACGCACCGCCTCATCCGCGTGCTGCGCCAACTGCGCGACCTGGGCAACACCGTCCTGGTCATCGAACACGACCTGGACATGGTGCGCGCCGCCGATTACGTGATTGACATGGGACCGGGCGCGGGGACGTTCGGCGGGGAAGTCGTCGCCGTGGGGACGCCGGACGAAGTGGCGCAGGCCGATACGGCGACCGGGCGCTGGCTCTCCGGGCGCGAAACGCTCCCCGCGCGGACGCGACGGCGTGGGAACGGCAAACAGCTCGTCATCCACGGCGCACGCGAACACAACCTCAAGAACGTCACGGCGACGCTGCCGCTCGGCCTGCTCATCGCGGTGACGGGCGTCTCCGGCTCCGGCAAGTCGTCTCTGATGCTCGACATCCTCGACCGGGCGGCGCGCCAGCGGTTCTACGGCGCGGGCGATCCGCCGGGCGAGCATCTGGCGATCACCGGCTGGGAACACCTGGACAAAGTCATCACGCTGGACCAATCCGCCATCGGGCGCACCACGCGCTCCAACGCGGCGACGTACACCGACAGCTTCACGCCCATCCGCCAGACCTTCGCCGAGACGGTGGAGGCGCAGGCGCGCGGGCTGACGGCAGCGCATTTCTCGTTCAACACGCCGGGTGGGCGCTGCGAGCGCTGCCAGGGCGCAGGAACGTTGACGGTCAACATGCACTTTTTGCCGGACGTGGAGGTGCGCTGTCCGGCCTGCCACGGCAAGCGTTTCAAGCGCGAGGTGCTGGACGTGACCTATCGCGGGCGCACCATCACCGACGTGCTGGAGATGTCCATCGCCGAGGCCGCCGAGTTGTTTGCCGACGTCCCGGCAGCCTACAGTCGCCTCGCACTGATGACGGATGTGGGGCTGGGCTACCTCAAACTCGGCCAACCGGCGACGACGTTGAGCGGCGGCGAAGCGCAGCGCGTCAAGCTGGCGAAGGAATTGAGCCGCAAAGCCACCGGGCGCACGTCCAACGGACGCACACTCTACCTGCTCGACGAACCGACCACCGGCCTGCACGCCGCGGACGTGGCGCAGTTGCTCAATGTGCTGCACGGGCTGGTGGACGTGGGAAACACCATCGTCGTCATCGAGCACAACCTGGACGTGATCCGCGACGCCGACTGGATTCTCGACCTGGGGCCGGAGGGCGGCGATACGGGCGGCTACATCATCGCCGAGGGGACACCGGAGGACGTGGCGCGCGTGGCGGAGAGTTATACGGGGCAGTTTTTGCGAGAAGTCATGTAGCCGCGATTTCCAGATCGCGTCCGGCCTGTAGGGCGAATTGGCAATTCGCCCTACAGCGGTTGAACGGGTACCGAGGGATTTGCAGGCATAAGTTGCCGGGCGCGCTTCGGGCGGGAGGTGCGCGTTTGCGCCTTCCGCTCAGAATGGATTGGTTTGCCGGTCACCTGGCTATACAGCACATCCGGGCATAAATCCACACCGTTAGGCCACACAATCGTTCCGGCCTCTGGATCAACCTGCACCTGCTTGAAAAACTCCACATCCTCCAACGGCGCAAACATGCCTCCACGTCCCACAACTCGCGCTGCAAAGTCGAGTTCGCCAACGACGCCATCCGCAAAACCTAGCTCCAGGCGATAATCGCCAAGATAGCGAACCTGTTTGACTCTGGGAAACATAAGCCCTCCTAATCCAACGGCTCAATCTGCACAACCGATTGGTTACATCTCAACCGTTCCCAGTTGGACATCAATTCCCGCTGATGCAAGGCTGCCCATTCTATCACCATAGAAACTGCACGGCGCGAAAGTTTTCCCTCAAGCACCTGAATAGGATCAATACCGACCTGCACCTCCCGCCCGGCATAAATTGCGTGAAAATGCGGCGGCAAATGCTCATCGAAATACATACGGATAACGATGCCGAAAAAGCGACTGACTTCGGGCATGTTTCTGATGCTCCTCACCTTTTGTCTCTATCATATCATAATCCGAGATCAGCGACAAGCAGGAAAACGGCAGACAGAATGACAGACCCCGCAGTCGCCTTGGAACGTCCGAAATCTATGCTACAATCCCCGAAGATCACACCTGACAGGTCATGCAAACCCTCGGTTTGCCGAAGACCTGTCAGGTGTGCGAATCCGTTTCATCCATTAAATCCGTTGACATAAGGAGAGCAATTATGTTGCGCTTACACCGCGTCGGCGACAAGCCAATCATGACCCCGCGCCATGATGTCCCCTGGGAGAAGAGCGCCGTCCTCAACGCGGCGGCGATCCACGACGGCGGGAAGTTTCACCTGCTGTACCGCGCCGTGGCGCACAACCCCGGCGATCCCAACCGCTCGTGCATCGGCTACGCCGTAAGCGAGGACGGCATCCACTTCGCGCGGCTGGATGAGCCGGTGCTCGCCTCGAACGTCGTCCCCGAAGAGGCGCAGGGCGTCGAAGATCCGCGCGTGACCAAGATCGGCGACACGTTCTATATGCTCTACACGGCCTACGACGGCGCACGCACGCAGGTCGCGCTGGCGACATCCGCCGACCTGATCCACTGGCAGCGGCACGGCGTCGTCATCCCGGATACACTGTTCGGCAACAACAAGGACGCCGCGCTCTTCCCGGAGAAAATCGGTGGGCGCTACTGCATGCTCCACCGGCCCGTCCCGGACATCTACCTGGCGTTCTCCGACGATCTGCTGCACTGGACAGATCACGTCCGCATTATGCAGCCGGAATTCGAGTGGGAAGCGGAGAAAATCGGCGCGGGCGCACAGCCGATCAAGACGGAGAAAGGCTGGCTGCTGATCTACCACGGCGTGGACAAGAAGCTGTGGTATCGCCTCGGCGCGGCGCTGCTCGACCTGGACGATCCCACCCGCGTCATCGCCCGCCAGCCAGAGTGGATTTTGCAGCCGGAGGCCGATTGGGAGATCGTCGGCGATGTGAACAACGTCGTCTTCACCTGCGGCGCTGTTTTGCTGGACCGGGAACTGTGGGTGTACTACGGCGCGGCGGATACGGTCATCGGCCTGGCGAAAGGCAACCTGAACGATTTCTAACTGGCACAACCTTCCGGGAAGTTTAGCACAACCTTGGAAAAGCGAAAAGTCGCTCTATCTCAGGGCTTGATCCAGTCATGCTCGCGCAGCTTCCCGGAAGGTGATTGATAGCCGACGATTTCTAACTTATTGCATACACAGCGATAAAGTGGTAGAATGTGGGTAATGAGCAAAAACCATGCCCATATGAAAGGAGCGTAAAATGGAAAAGCAAGTCTATGAAGCACCAGGCATCGTCTACGAAGGCAACCTGGAAATCCAGGCCGGCAGCCCATTGAGTGTGATCGAGGACCTCGACGAGTTCGAGTTCTAGTCCACGCGAACTGGCTCACCAACGCAACAGGCCCCGATGTGATCGGGGCCTGTTTTTTGCTAAATGCTTGTCAGGTTCTCTTTCATCAGCAGATTGAGCAGATGAAGCAGATTTTTTGCGCTTGTGGTCGTACTTTTTCCGTCCGAGCCATTCGTTTCGAGCAGGTTCCCAGGCCAATCTCGAAAAATCCATCTGACACGACGGACTTAAATTCCGGATTTGAAGATTCAGGCTTTTAACCGATTTTCCCTGGATTCCGGTGCAACTTGGGAAATTTCCGATTCCGATTTTGGCATTATCCGAAACTTTGAAAAGCTGGTTTCTCTCTGCATTCAGCCTTTTAAAATTCCAAAGGCTTTTAAAGCGTTAATCCGGGAAATCAGGCTGAAATTTTCGGGATTCAATTCGAATCAAGAATTTCAAGACTCGGCGATTTTTTAGAAGCTTTCGGCGAATCTGGAAAATCCCGGTGGAAAGTTTCGACAGAACCTTAAACCCTCGACTTTGGCAAATTCCGAAATTTCAAATCCCCAAATCCTCAATCTCCCAATCCTCAATCTTCAAATCTTTTCGCTGGATCGCGTCTGTAAACAAATGACTGGTGACAAGGCATTAAGGATCAGAGCAGCGCGGTCAGAGACCGGCCACAGCAACAGGAGCGTCGCACAATCTCCAAATCTTCAATCCCCAAATCTTCAATCCCCAAATCTTCAATCCCCAAATCTTCAATCCCCAAATCTTCAATCCCCCTGATCCCTAATCCCCGATCACAAATCACCGTAAGGAAGTCTGGGTGAGCGGGAACCTGTGTGCCCACCCAGATCTCCCTACGTTCGATCTCGAAGCCTTGGTTTACAACAATACCCAATGGTTCGTTCGACGCTGTATCTCCCGCAGTGCGCGGCTCTTGTGCTGGCGCACCGCCTCCTCGCTCATCCCGGAGGCCTGCGCGATCTCGCCCGTGCTGCGCCCCTGGAAGTAGTCGGCCAACACCTGCCGTTGCAGCGGCGAGAGCCGGGTCAGACCATCGCACAGCGCCGCAATCTGCTCCTGACGCTCGATGAGGCTCTCCAGGCTGGGATGGTCGCTCTCGAACTGGGCCAACGGCGCGTCATCCAACGCCACACAGCGCCACGACCGGCGGCGCGCCTCGCGGATCTTGTTGCGCGCGATGCCCTTGACGTAGGCCGTGAAGGGAATGTCCAGCCGGGGCTCGTAGCGCCCGCCCTCGACTTGCTCGTAAGCCGTCGCAATCGCGTCGTGGACGATGTCATCGTCGGGCGTCGCCGTGTCGTTCGTCACACGCACGAACGCCATCACCGCGGATACCCCCACACTCGCGTACCATTCCTCCCACGCCATCGCCCGATCCTGCGGATTGCGGTTGAGCGTTGGCAAGAGCCGTTCTACCAAGACTTCGTTAGACTTCTGTCGCGTTTCCACAAGCGTTCTCCTTTTATGTGAATGTGGCGACGGATCCAACGAAAGGGTCTTCTATTCAACTGTTAAGGAACGGGTTAGTCAGGCAGTCGTTAGTCGGATAGTCAAGTAGTCAGTAGTCGCATAGTCAAGTCGTCGAGGGATGAGGTGGGGGCTTGAGCGACCGGTTGGTATGGAACTGCCATGAACTTCATGCAGTGTACCACACTTTTGTGACAAGTCACGTCAGGATTATGGGTGGGGATTCTCCGGATCACGAATGACGGCGATTTCGCCGACGGGGGTGGCGCGCATCGCGGCGACGGCGTATTCGGGGAGCTGCATCAGACGCGCCACGGCACGGCGCGCAGCATCCGGGTCACGGCCTGCCAGCGCATCGACCAGGGTGTGCAAATACGCGCTCTCCAACGCGACGACGTCACCGGTATGCGCGGCGTCTTCCCAGCGCCGGAGGCTGCGCAGGTGCACCAAGGGAGAGGCCAATTGTTGCAGCACCCGATTGTGGGTAGCATCGAAGATCGCCCGGATGGCCCGTTGGAAGGCATGGCGCAGTTCCTCTTGCACGGTGGCCGGCGGAGTCTGCTCCGCCCATTGCGCCTGACATGCCTTGAACAGTGCAAGATAGGCTTCAACCAACTCGCGTACCTCCACGATCTCCGCATCGGTGGCGGCGGTCGCTGCCAGCGCGACGACTTCGGGGAAGAGGAGCTGCTCGAATTGTTCCACGTCCCACACGGTAGCGCCAGCTCGCCGCAGCGCGATCAGCAACGCATCGCCGAACGCCTCGTTCTGCGTCTCGGTGACGGTCACGCCGCGCCCCTGCGCCACCGTGACCAACCCCTGCGCCATCAGGATGCGAGTGGCGTCGCGCACCACCGCCCGGCTGACGCCGAATTGCTCGCAAAGCTGCGACTCGGTGGGCAAATCCGCGCCCGCCGCCAGTTCGCCGGAGAGAATCGCCTCGCGGATGGTCTCCGCCATTTGTTCCGCCAATGTTTGCTTTCTCACCGGCCGCGAAAATGTCACTGCGTCTGCCATAAAATGCTCCCCTCTAGTGTAGAACCCCATCCCGAACAGGCTGACCAAGAAGATGGTGCTGTTTGACGTCGATCTGCACGTACAACCCCAATGATACCACCAAAACGATCCCGCCGATAGTCCAGGCTGCCGGGATGGACAACCGTTCGGCGACGTAACCGAGGACGGTGCTACCGATGATGCTGCCCAGGTAGGCGACAAACGATTCAATGGAGAGCATAGCCGAGCGTTGTTGCGCCGGGATTTCACGGTTGAGCAGCGTCGCGTGTGGCGAGTTGACCACGGCCATGTTCAAGTAAACCAACCAGAAGGCCACTGTCGCCGGAAGAGCGCGCGTCTGAGCTGCCAGCGCGACAAGCAGCACCCCGCGTAAGCCCTGGGAAATGGCGCAGACCAGTCCATAACGCTCACGCAACCAGCGGCTCAACGGCGTGGCAAGCTGGTTCCCCACCATACCGGCGAGGAAATTTCCACCCATCACCAGGCCCAGAAGCAGGCTATTCTGCGCGCCGCCCAGCAAACCCGCGAAGTGCGGCTGCCAGAGCGCCTCCAGGCTGATGAGCGCCAGGCCACTGACGAACGACGCGCCCAACAGACGTCGTAAGACCGGGTTGCGGCGGCTCAGCGTCACACCGGTACGGATGATGTCCGGCACCTGGCGGAGACCCGCTTTCCAACCGGTGGCGGCACCGGCAGGGCGCGGCTCTTTGACCAGCAACAAGGTCAGGAGCAACAAGAGCGCCTGAACGCAAATCGCCGACGTCAGCGGGGTGGACAACGGTGTGAGGACCGCCGTCCCATCTGGCGGCAGTACTGCGAAGAGGCGCGGCATAGCGCTTCCCAGGAGCGCGCCGGTTCCGAGTGCCAGCAGCGTGAACGTTCCGGCTTTCGCCAGCGCGGGTTGCAACTTCACCTGCGGATCGACGGCGTGCAGGCTGTCCACAAACCACGCATCCAGCGCTCCCGACGAGAGCGCGCGGGCTATCCCATTGAGCACAAACGCCGCCAGCGCGACAGGGAAAGAAAACGTGTGCAAAAAGACAATGGAACCAAGCAGCGAGCAAGCGTAGGCCATCACCGCAATCTTCTTGCGCCCGATGGCGTCAGCCAATCCCCCTGTCGGCACTTCCAACAACACGATGGTCAGCGAATAGACGCCAAGCAACAAGCTGACCTCGAACAGGTTCAGCCCGCGCGCCTGCGCCAGCAGTACCGAGAGGGACATCGGCAGTCCTACCGCGAACCAGAACAGAGACAGAATCAAGTAATAAACCCGTTGAATTTGGCGCGTCGACTTCATTTTGATCTCCTCCAAATAGTCTGACAGTCGTTAGTCAAATAATCCTGTGATCATTTTCATCATCCGATCTGTACCGAAGGTTCGGTTATACTTCTCAGCCTAAAGTCATAATATGATATTATAATAATACATAAAAGCATTTTTGTCAAGAGATTTTCATCCTCTATGTCACACTCTCCCCCACATCGACATATAGCCATGCAGTCCCACATAGCCCGCGACGACAAGACTAACGACTACCCGACCAATGACTGACAACTCCGAGAGGTGAACGCAGAAAATGAAGACTAAAGAACAGACATTACAACGTTATTGGGCCGCGTTGGACAAGTTGACGGCACAGATGCAGGCCGACTACTATGTCCTGGCGGCGGTGCTCTACGGCAGCCTGGCGCGCGGCGAGCCGTGGGAGAAGTCGGACATCGACCTGATGATCGTGCTGCGCGACGACCCGCAGAACCGCGCGCCGGAGCACGTGTGGATGAGTGCGGACGGCATCAACGTCTCCGCCGACCTGCTCACGCGCAACACGTTCAAGCGCGCGCTGGAGGGGACGTTGCAAGGCTCGGTGTTACACTCGATCCGCTCACAGTTCCGGCTGCTCTTCACGAAAGACGACTCCATCGCGGCGTGGCTGGAAGAGTCCGCGCGCATCGGGGAGCGCGACCGTCCCTACCAGCTCTTGAGTACCGTGGCAGACGTGCTCTACCCGCTGGAGAAGGCGACCAAGTGGCTCGTCGCCAAGCGCGACCTGCCGTACAGCTTTATGTGGATCATGCACACGGTCAACAGTTTAGCCCGCGTTGAGGTCGTGCTCAGCGGTGAAGCGCCGGGCCGTGAGGCACTCGATCAGGCGCTCAAGCTCAATCCGGACTTCTTCAAGGCCGTCTACCTGGACCTGATCGACGGCCCGAAGACCGAGCCGGTCATCGCGGGCGCGCTGAAGCAGCTTGACGACTACCTGGTGGAACGCGCCGAAGTCCTCTTCGCGCCCGTGCTGGACTACCTGACCGAGGAGGATGCCCCGCGCACCATCACCGACCTGAACACGCACTTCGCCAGGAAAACGCAAACCCGCGATCTCGGCTTCGTCTACGACTGGCTGACGGATCATGGCTTCATCGAACGGCTCGCCTCTCCGCTGCACCTCACGCGCAAGAGCCAGGTGACGGTGGAGGAGCCGGCGTACTACTATGATAGAGGACCAGGGGATTGGGAGTAAGAAGTATGGAGTAAGAAGTAAGGGGGTACAGACAACCCCTACTCCATACTCCGTACTCCATACTCCAACTTTAGCAAACAATGAGGGAGAAGAAGACAATGCGAGACACGATAACCGTCCAAGGCGCAAAAGAACACAACTTGAAGAACATCACGGTGGAGATTCCGCGGAACCAACTGGTGGTGATCACCGGGGTGAGCGGGTCGGGGAAGTCGTCGCTGGCGTTCGACACGGTCTACGCCGAGGGGCAGCGACGCTTCCTGGAGTCGATGTCTACGTTTGCGAAGAAGTACATCGCGCAGCTCAAGAAGCCCAACGTGGACTTCGTTTTTGGCCTGTCGCCCGTCATCTCCATCGAACAGAAGACCGGCGTGCGCAACCCGCGCTCGACGGTGGGGACGATGACCGACATCTACGACTACCTGCGGATGCTCTACGCGACCATCGGCGTGGCGCACTGCCCGTATTGCGGCGTCGAAGTCCCCGTGCGCAGCGCCGAGCAACTGCTCGACCACCTGCTGACGCTGCCGGTCGGGACAGAGGTGGAGATCCGCGCGCCCGTCTTCAAAATCTACGGCGAGGACTACGCCTACCTCTTCGACCAGGTGCGCACGCGAGGCTACCGCCGCGCCTATATTGACGGGCACTTTGTAGACTTCAGCGAACCCGTTGACCTCGATGAGGACGAAACGTATCAGATCGACGTCATCGTCGACCGCTTCCCGATCAAACCCGGCAACGACAAGCAAATCCTCGCCTCCCTCAAACACGGCCTCCTCCTCGGTGAGGGCTTCATCAGTCTCCATATTTTGGACGCAGATGAACGCAGAGTCACGCAGATAAATACAGAAAAATCTGCGTTCATCTGCGAAAATCTGCGTCCCATAGAACTGGGGTGCCTGGAGCATAACACTGTTATGGGCGAGATGGAGGCGCAGTATTTCAGCTTCAACCTGCCCTCCGGCTCCAGCTCGTGCGTGACGTGTTTGGGGCTGGGGACGTACCGCAGTGTCCACCCGGAACTGCTCGTCCTCGACCCACACCGTAGCATCGCGGGCGGGGCGCTGGCGAAGGAGGCGATCAACCCCGACAAGAATTCATGGTCGGGGCGGATGGTCTACAGCCTGGCGCAGCACTACGGCTTCAGCCTCGACACGCCGTTCAAAGACCTGCCGCCGGAGATCGTGGACCTCCTTTTCTACGGGACGAAGGGTGCGAAGTTCCCCATCGTGATCCCACCCGGCGCGAAGACGGGCGAACGGTGGGAAGGGCGCGAGATGTCTTTCGGGGGCATCATCGCCTTCATCGAGCGCAACTACCGCCGCTACCGCAAGGAGGGGCGCTTCAACACCTGGATGGACGAGTGGCTCAAGAAGGTGATGGTGGAGCACACCTGTCCCGACTGTGGCGGCAAGCGGCTCAAACCGCAGCGCTTCCTCGTCACCGTAGACGGGAAGAATATCCACGAACTGGGCGACATGGCCTTTGCCGACCTCGTCGCCTTCCTGGAAGCCGTCACGATCCCGGAGAAGAAGCGCGCCGCCGGGACGCAGATCGTGCGGGAGATCGTCAGGCGCGTGCGCCTCCTGCTCGACATCGGCGTGGACTACCTGACGCTGAATCGCCCGTCGAACACGCTCTCCGGCGGCGAGTCGCAGCGCATCCGGCTCTCCACGCAGATCGGCTCCGACCTGATGGGGATGCTGTACGTGCTCGACGAGCCGACCATCGGCCTGCACCCCTACGACACGCGCAAGATGGTGGAGACGCTGCACCGTCTGCGCGACCTGGGCAACAGCGTGATCGTCGTAGAGCACGATGAAGCGATCATCCGCGCTGCCGACACCCTCATCGAGATGGGGCCGGGGCCGGGCCTGTATGGCGGCGAGGTGGTGACGTGCGGCCCGGTGGACGCCGTCTTGCGCGATCCGGCCTCGCTCACCGGGCAGTACATCGAGGGCGCGGCGCGCATCGCCCTGCCGGAGGCGCGCCGCAGCCCGAACGGGCACAACCTCGTCATCCGCGGGGCACAGGAGAACAACCTGCGCGACCTCGACGTGACCCTGCCGCTGGGCCTCTTCATCTGCGTAACGGGCGTGAGCGGCAGTGGCAAGAGCAGCCTCATCCACGAGATCCTCTACAAGAAGCTCTACGCCACCTTGCACGATCACCGCGTCTTGCCGGGCAAACATCGCGCGCTGGAAGGGGTGGAGTACGTGACCGACATCGTGGACATTGACCAGTCGCCGATTGGGCGCACACCGCGCTCGAACCCGGCGACGTACATCGGCGTGTACGACGCGATCCGCCAACTGTTCGCGGACACACCGGAGGCGCAGGCGCGGGGGTACGGGCCGTCGCGGTTCAGCTTCAACGTGAAGGAAGGCCACTGCGCGGAGTGCGCGGGCGAGGGCTACCTGAACACGCACTTGCAGTTTATGGCCGACGTGGAGACGATCTGCCCGGTGTGCAAAGGCGCGCGCTACAACGCCGAAACGTTGGAGGTGACGTACCGGGGCAAGAGCATCGCCGACGTGCTCGATCTGTCCATTGAGGAGGCGGTGGCGTTCTTCGAGGCCGACCCCTTCGACTCCGCTCAGGGCAAGTCCCACGTCCCACGCAGCGTCGTCCACAAACTGCGCACGCTGCGCGAGCTGGGCCTGGGCTACCTCAAGGTCGGCCACCCGGCGACGAAGCTCTCCGGCGGGGAAGCGCAGCGCGTCAAGCTGGCGCACGAGCTGGGGAAGATGAAGCGCGGCGCGCACAACCTCTACATCCTCGACGAGCCGACGACGGGCCTGCACGCCGCCGACATCGAGAAGCTGCTGGTGAGCCTCAACCGGCTGGTGGACGCGGGCCACACGGTGCTCGTGATCGAGCATCACCTGGACGTGATCAAGACCGCGGACTGGATCATCGACCTGGGGCCGGACGGCGGCGAAGCCGGCGGGCGGTTGGTGGCACAGGGGACGCCGGAGGCGGTGGCGATGGTGGAAGATTCGTATACGGGGCGATATTTGAAAACGGTGTTATGACGTAGGGGCGAGGCATTCCTACCAGATATCTTGTTGACCCGATGCCTGTGAAAGCAAAGATGCCTGTTCGAGAATAGTTCTTCGGGGAATGCCTCGCCCCTACTACACGCCCCAACAATGCGCGTCACGATTGGAAAATGATGACCAGACTCGCCACCCACGTGTAGATGATCCACCCCACCGCAAACACCGCCGCCAGCAGCGCCGCAAATCCCAGCGCCACGGGCTGTCCGATGACGGCGGCAACGCACGCGAGCACCACGAGCAGCGCCAGTCCTCCAGCGTAGACCGCCAACATGACGCGCCCCACCCCTTTGCTCGCGTGGAACACGCCCGCGACGGGCGGCAGCAGCGCCAGCGCGCCCACCGTTAGCGCGAGAAAGCCCCAGTTGCGCGCCAGCAGCGCGAGGAGCACGCCCAGTTCGGAGGCGAGCAGGCAAATCGCCATCCACGTGGAAGCGACCATATCTTCGTTGGAAAGCGCCAGCCGCCCGAAACGGTCGAAGCGCAGCAGGAGAGCGAAAAGCGGTTTGGCGACCCACGTGAGCAGCGCGAAGGCCTGGTAAAGCAGGAGCAGCGGCAAAACGACGATCCATAGCGGCGGGAACGCGCGCGCCACCACGCGCAGCGCCACGCGGATGCCGTGGAAGATGCCGATAACGCCCCACTGTTCGTCTTCGGTGAGGCGCGACATCCACAGGAAGTAACGCAGCAGCAGGCGGTAGATGAAGTTGCGCGCTTTCAGCGCCTCGACAATGCCTTCACGCGCCCAGCTCAGCGTGGGATCGAGCCGCAGCGCCTCACGGAAAGCGGCGAACGCCTCCTTCACCTTGTCGGCGTGGAGCAGCGCCCAGCCGTAATTGGCGTGGGTGAGCGCGTTTTCCGGCGCGCGGGCCAGCGCCGCCGCTAACGGGGCTTCGGCTTCCACTTTGCGGCCCATCCGCACCAGCGCCATCGCTTGCAGATTAAGGCATGTCACGTCCTCGGGGTCCAGCCGCAAACCTGTTTCTGCGGCGGTCAGCGCCCGTTTCCAATCCTTCTTGCGCAGGTAGATGCGGCTTACAACGGCGTGATAGCGGCTGGCGTTGGGATCGAGGCGCAGCGATTCCTGAATGGCGCGCAGGGCGTCGTCCGGGCGGTCGTCGTCCAGCAGGATCAGCGCGCGGACGTAGTGGGCGAAGGCGTCTTCAGGGGCCAGGCCGATGGCGGCGCGGGCTTCACGGAGCGCGTCGGCGTTGCGATCCTGGTAGTAGAGGGCCAGTGCCAGGAGCGAATGCGCATCGGCGTCATTCGGCGCGGCGGCGAGCGCCTGGCGCAGCGCGGACTCGGCGTCTTTGTAGCGCCGGGTTTGGAGGAGAAGGTGGGCTTCAACCAGGTGTTTTTGCATACTGAGTATTTTTTGTCAGCAGATTTAGCAGATTAAGCAGATTTTTTGATAGCTATCAGAAAATCTGCTAAATCTGCTTAATCTGCTGATAGAAAACAGCTACTTCATTGAGGCCACCGCGTTGGCAAGCCACGAATACAGAATCCAGCCCCAGAAGAAGGCTTCGCTCAACTGCGCACCCAACGCGATGCCATTCAGCCGGAGCAGCAGGCTGCCGACGGCCAGCAGCGCCAGAATGACGGTGTAGGCGACGAGGAACCAGCGTCGCTTTCCGGCGGGAAAGTTAAACAGCGAGGCGACAGGAACAACCAGCATCAGCATGTTGAGCGCCGTGGTCAGGAACAGAAATTGCCGCAGAAGCACGCCCGCGCCCAGGGAGCCAATCGCCGCCAGCAGGCAGACGGCAACCCAATTCGACGCGACGATGTCTTCGTCGGAGAGCGCCAGCCGGCCCATGCGATTGAAACGCAGCAGCAAGTTGAACAACGGGCGCGCCGTCCACGTCAGGAAGACAAAGACGGTGTAGAGGATATTGAACAGGAGGAAAATCGGCACCAGGCCCGGATACCGCTGTGCCAACTCGGAGACCAGGCGATTCGCAAAGTACACGCCGAGGATCAGCCCCCAGCGCGCCCCACCGCCCAGCCGCGACATCCACAGGAAATAGCGCAGCATCACCCAGTAGATGGGATTGCGCGCTTTGAGCGCCTCGACGACGCCCTCCCGCGCCCAGCTCAACTGCGGATTCAGGCGCAGCGCCTCGCGGAAGTGTTCAAGCGCCTGCTCGTGATGGCCACCGTGCAACAACGCCCAGCCCTGATTGGCGTGGGTCATCGCGTTCTCCGGGTCCAGCGCGAGGATCGCTTCGAGGCTCTGCCCGGCTTCGTCGCGCCGCCCCAACTTCACCAACGCCATCGCGCGGATGTTGTTGCATTGGATGTTCTCCGAATCGAAACGCAAGCCGGTTTCCGCCGCCTCCAACGCTTTCTGCCACTCGTGCTGGCGCAGGTAGATGTTGCCCATCACGGCATGGTAGCGCGGCATTTCGGGGACAAGACGGATGGCGGACCGGATCGCCGAAAGCGCCTCGCTGTACTTTTCCATTTCCGTGAGGATGATGGCTCCCGCGTAATGCCCGGAGGGATTGTCAGGCGCAAAACGGACCGCGGCCTGCGCTTCGAGCAGGGCGTCGGTCGCGCGTCCCTGGTACAACAAGGTAAACGCCAGCAGCGTGTGCGCCTCGGCGTCGGTGGGGTCTTCGGCGAGCGCGCGCCGCAAGAGCGCTTCTGCATCCTGGTAGCGCGCGCGTTGTAGCAGCAGTTCAGCCTGGGCCGAATGTGTACTCATGGATCTCCTTACAAAAATAGCCACAGAGAACACAGAGTTCACAGAGGAAGGACAATAACTCTGTGATCTCTGCGACCTCTGTGGCAGAAACTAGTTCACATGCCCCCGAAAAGTCCCTTGAGGCCGCCGGACGAGCTGCCTGGCAGTTTGAGATAGCCGAGGATGTCGTCGTAGAGGCCGCTCTGGTTGGAGTAGATGGCGTAGTTGCGCGCGGTGGCGAACCACTCTTTGGTCGTCGGATGAATGGTCTTGATCACATCAAGCAGATCGTTGGTGCGCACGGGGGCGACAACGCCGGTGCGCATCGCTTCGCGCAGCTTGTTTTCGACCGCCATATCGACTGCGCCGCGCAGGTCGGCGCCGGAGAAGTCCTCCGTCTGTTTCGCCAGCCGCCCGTAGTCAATCTTGTCCGTAGGCTTGCCGGTGAGCAGGATTTGCAGGATGGCGGCGCGTGCGTCCACGTCGGGCGGGGGGACGAAGATGACGCGGTCGAAGCGGCCCGGACGGCGCAGCGCGGAATCGAGGTGCCATGGCGCGTTGGTCGCCGCGAGAACGAGCACGCCCTCGTTGGACGTGTTCACGCCGTCCAATTCTGAGAGGAACTGGTTGATGACCTGCCGTCCGGCGCTGTAACGCATGTCGGAGCGGCTCGCGCCCAGGGCATCCACCTCATCGAAGAAGAGGACGCAGGGCGTGTTAGCGCGCGCCAGCTCGAAGATGGCGTGCAGGTTGTGCTCACTCTGGCCCAGGTACATATCCAGCACATCGTGCAGGCCGATGGCGAGGAAGTGCGCGTTGACCTCACCGGCGGTCGCCCGCGCCAGGTGCGTCTTGCCGCAGCCCGGCGGCCCATACATCAGGATGCCGCCACCGAGGGTTTTGCCGTAGGCGCGGTAGATTTCCGGGTGGATGAGCGGGTGGATGATCTTCATGCGAATCTCATCCTTGAGCTTTTCCATGCCGCCCACATCTTTGAACGTCAATTGGGGACGTTCGACATCGGAGGATGGCGGCGGCGCGGCCTCGTCACTGGCGGTGACGAACACCAGTTCGTTCTCTGGGGGCGGCGCAGTCGCGGTTTCCGGCGCGCCGCCGGTCAGTTGGCGCGCCAGGTCTTCATCCGCCAACGCCGGATCGGCAGCGATGGCGCGGCGGTAAGACTGCGCGGCGATAGCCTGTTCGCCGGTCACCAGGTAGGCTCGCGCGGCAAGCAGCAGCGCGGGGGCCGAAGGGTTCGGCCCCCGCAGGAGTTCTTCCAAAATCACCAACGCCACATCCACTTTGTTCTGCCGGTAGTACGCCTCGGCAAGCCCGGTCTTGATGTCGGCGTCATCTGGCGCGAGGTCCAACGCGCGGCGATAGGACTTTGCCGCTTCGACATAGTCGCCGTTTGCCATCAACAGGTCGGCCAGATGTTTGTGCAGCGGCGCAGAGTCAGGCGTCACCGCGACAGCCCCCTGCAGCGCGCGGATCAGATCTTCGTTGTTGGGCATCTTACTTTTCGATGCGCCACACGCGCAGGTCGTCGAGGCACACGGTCACGTTGCCATCGTCATAGCTTGCCCCGCCGATGCCGATCCGTCCAGTGGGGAAGATGTTACTTTCCACCTGTCCAAGCATCACGCCGTTGACGAAGACCGAGAAGTAGCCGCCTGTTCGTTCAATGCTCAGGTAGTTCCAACCGGTGGGCACGATGTTCTTGGATTCCGTCCAGTCAATGGGCGCTTCCTGCCATTCGTCATCCTTGAGCAGGAAGAGCGCAAAGGACTGCTGTTCCGGCGCAACCTCGAACCAGTAAAGGTTGTCGCCATCCGGACCAAATCCAATGCCACAGGTGGCGTCCGTCCCCTCATCAGGCGTGCAGGCGACTTCGGCGACAAATTGATCCGGGCGGAAGGGTTCGTACCACTCCCAGGCGGTCAGATCGGTGGCCTTGATCAAAATACAATACTGCCCATCTTTGGGCGGAATGTAGTACACGTCATCGGTTTCGCGCGTGGCCGCCCAATGGTTGCGGTTATCGCTGAAATCGTCCTCGAAGCGCAGCACGGCGTTGGTCGGCAGGTCGGTTTTGCCGACGACGTACCATGTGTACCAATCAACCACAGAGACATTGTAGATCGTTTCTATCGTGTTGCCGTTGGCGTCCTCAGCCTTCACATCATACGACACATCGTTCTCTAACCCCTCAATCACGTGAGAGCCGCCGCTCTTGAGCGCCACGTCGCCCAGCCAGTCCTCGCCCCACGAGTCGCTGTCGGAAGGGGAAACGTAGAGCGCCGCGATAATCTCGGTAGAGTTGTTGACCACTTCCAGCGAAGCCCCGCCGACCACCGTCCAGTAGCTATCTTCGGCGATGTCGACCTCCCATAAAGTTTCGATGACGCCGCCATTTTCATCTTCGGCCTGCAAGTCATACACGCCAGCAGGGATGCCAGCTATCGTATAGCTCTCGCCGGCGGGGATGATGTCGCCTGCCAACCAGTCGTCGCCCCAATCATCGGCATCGCTGGGAGAGATGAAGACGTACCAAATGTCGCGGCTGGATTGATTGGTGATTTCAAGCGACAAACCTTCTTCGACAACCTCCGTCGGTGCCGGCGTCGCGGTCGGCGCAGTCGTGGCCGTTGGTTCCGGCGTGGCCGTCGGGTTTGGTGTAGCCGTTGGTTCCGGCGTGGCCGTCGGCGCTTCGGTCGGCGCGACGGTGGGGGGTTCAGGGGTGGGCGTTGTACGACCAGCGTTGCACGCCAACGAGACAATCATCAACACAGTCACAATCAACACAATCCAACTTTTATGCTTCATTGCCATAACCTCCATATAACTGTTATCTTTAGCCAGACCTGTCGGGTCTAAAGGTAATTAGTAGATATATCTCTATCATAATCGGTTTTTAAGGACTGTCAAAACTGCGGATAACTGGATTTTTCGGCTCATTGCGGTAGAATGGTTAGTACCCTGGCGAAGGTTAAGAAACCTTCCCCAGGATAACGAGAATGGCAACAGGAGGAGAAAATGCCCAACCCCTACAATCCACAAGACATCGAGCCGAAGTGGCAGGCGCGATGGGAGGCCGATGGCCTCTACCGGTCGCTGATAGACCACAGCAAGCCCAAGTTCTACGCGCTGACGATGCTACCCTACCCCAGCGGTGATATCCACATCGGCCACTGGTACGCGATGGCGCCCAGCGACGTGCGCGCGCGCTTCAAGCGTATGCAGGGCTACAACGTCCTCTTCCCGATGGGGTTCGACGCTTTCGGCCTGCCCGCCGAGAACGCCGCCATCCAGCGCGGCATCCATCCCAAGACGTGGACGCTCACCAACATCGAGCGCGAACGCAAGCAGTTGCGCTCGATGGGCATGATGATCGATTGGGAGCGCGAGGCCATCTCCTGTCTGCCCGGCTATTACCGTTGGAGCGAGTGGTTCTTCCTCAAGTTCTACGAGATGGGGCTGGCGTACCGCAAGAAAGCGCCGGTGGACTACTGCCCCAACTGCAAAACCACGCTGGCGCGCGAGCAGGTCATCGGCGAGGAGCACATCTGCGAACGCTGCGGCACGCCGGTCTTCAAGAAGGATTTGGAGCAGTGGTTCTGGCGGATCACGAAGTACGCCGATGAGCTGCTGGATTTCTCCAAGATCGACTGGCCCGACAAAATCCGCCTGGCGCAGACCAACTGGATTCAGCGCAGCGAGGGCGCGGAAGTCACATTCACCGTCGCGCCGGAAGACCTCCCCGCGGACGCGGCCCCCGAAGAAGGCGATCTGGTCGTCTTCACCACCCGGCCCGACACGCTCTGGGGTGCAACATTTATGGTGCTCTCGCCGGAACACCCGCTGGTGGATCGCATCACCAGGCCGGAGTATCGCGAGGCGGTGCAGGCTTACCAGAAACAAGCCGCCCGCCAGACCGAGATCGAGCGCATGAGCACCGAGAAAGAGAAGACGGGCGTCTTTACCGGCGCGTATGCGATCAACCCGGTCAACGACGCGCGCATCCCCATCTGGATCGCGGACTATGTGTTGATCACCTACGGCACCGGCGCGATCATGGCCGTACCCGCTCACGACGACCGCGACTTCGCGTTCGCCGTCAAGTTCGGCCTGCCCATCATCCCGGTGATCGAGCGGGTGGACGGCCTCGCCAAGAGCTTCGCCTTCCCCGGCTCCGTCCGCCCGGGGTTTGCCGAGGCATTGAAGGAGGCCGGCATCGAGTTCACCGCTGCGCCAGTCGGCGACCTGGGCGAAGGGCTGTTCGTCACGCTGCACGGGAACGCGCAGATTGATCAGTACATCGCGCTGATGCAGGCATACCTGTTGGAAGGAAACTGGAACGAGGTTGTGGGCGCGCGATGGGCTTTCATCTTTTCGGACGGGGTCCGCGAACTCAACTCTGTCGAGGCCGACGCCGAAATCCTGGCCCGCTGCAAGGCCATCTATCCACCGGTCAGCGAAAACCGCACGTGCATGGAGATGCTCAGCCATTTGCCGTTCTATCAGGATACGCTCTTCCACGCCGAGTACGGGACGATGATCAACTCCGGCGCGTTCACCGGCACGCCCGGCGATGTCGCCAAGCAGCGCGTCACCGAATGGCTGGCGGAACGCGGGCGCGGCAAGGCCACGGTCAACTACCGCCTGCGCGACTGGCTCATCAGCCGTCAGCGGTACTGGGGCGCGCCGATCCCCATCATCTACTGCGATCAATGCGG
>Ga0208197_1000948_pt1 | contig 32742 bp, 26 predicted proteins | sample AD_JPNNA4_MetaG_FD_184444 | JGI IMG/M metagenome (GOLD analysis project Ga0208197, IMG submission 184444) | Active sludge microbial communities of municipal wastewater-treating anaerobic digesters from Japan - AD_JPNNA4_MetaG (SPAdes) (version 2) | ecosystem: Engineered > Bioreactor > Anaerobic...
TCGATAAAATTAATCTCCTGGAATTTAAACTTATTATTTCGCAAATAGTCCATTACTTCGCGTTTTGTAGACTTTAGCGTATTAAGACGAAATGTCGTACGTCTTTCTATCCTGAACGACTGTATTATCTTATCGTATTGAACGGGGGAAAACAACTCTTTAAAAACGGCTAACGCGTCTCCGGGAATCAGTTTATAAACGTCGCCTATTGGACGCATTGCCATTCGTCCCCCCTATTATGACGAGAAAAGAACTAAACTAATCGCCATAACCATCATACCGGCTATCAACCCCGATATAGCGATATGATGTTGTCCGTACTCCTCGGCCGTCGGTAGCAACTCGTCAAACGATATATAAACCATAATCCCCGCGACGGCTGAAAAAACTATCCCAAAAACGGCGTCGTTCATAAAATTCCTTAACAGAAAAAAGCCGATTAACGCCCCAACCGGTTCCGAAAATCCCGATAAAATAGAGTATAACAGAGCTTTTTTTCTGCTTTTAGTCGCGTAATATATCGGGACGGATACGGCAATACCTTCGGGAATATTGTGTATTGCGATAGCAAGCGCGATACTAACTCCAAGCGTCGGATCTTTTATCGCCGCCATAAAAGTTGCAATGCCTTCCGGAAAATTGTGTATTGCTATGGCCAGAGCCGAAAAAAGCCCCATTCGCATAAGCTTTTTACTTTCTCCATCGCTAATCTCTCCGCTATGAACGTTTTTTAACTCGTGAGGATTCTCGTAAGAAGGAACAAGTTTGTCAATGAGAGCGATTATCGCTATCCCGCCAAAAAACGAAACGACCGTTACCCAATACCCCGGTTTAGCGTCGTATATTGATACTAAAGAAGTCTTTGCTTTAAAGAATATCTCCACGAACGATACGTAGATCATTACCCCGGCGGAGAAACCGAGCGACGCGGCTAAAAACTTGGGATTAAACTTTTTTGAAAAAAAAGCCATTAAACTTCCGATGCTCGTCGATAAACCGGCAAATAATGTTACCCCAAAAGCAAATAATACGGAACTTGCGCTAATTACATAATTTTCCATTTTACTCTCCGATCTATTGTATAACTCTTTTTCAAAATTTTGTCAAACCGGTTTTTTAATTCGATTTATTAGGCGAGGCGCCCATCGGTTTTTTGGGAATTGACACATATGCAGCGCTGCGCTCCTCGATAAAAAAATTGACGCATATGGCGTTGAAGGATAAAAATGACACATATGAAGTAAATATTTTTAATTAGTAAATTATTTGTCATTTACTAAAAATTTATACAAATTTTTGTATAACGTTTTCTACTTTTAGGTGTTATTTATATTAAAAAAAAAGGAGAAAATTTTATGAAAAACAAAAAACATCTATTTCATTTTATAGTATCGGAATCTATGAATACCAATGTCATAGATTTTCTACTAAAAGAGTTCAAAATTAATACGTTCAGCAAATTGTTTGAAACTATGTTTCGCCTCATTGACAAAAAAGTTCTAAAAATGAAGAGAATAATCGGGAATCACAGCTCCGAATACGCCGTTATAGACAATACCGACGATAAAAGGTTAGATAAATACCTTAGAATCAGCGAAGCGGATTATCTTCGAATAAAAAGATGGCATTCTTTGTATAACGAATTCGGTATGGCTTCGACAGTCCGCGACATTATCCTATTTTTTTATAACGGCGTTATGAAATATGGATTGGAAGGATTTCTTGAGCTTGTTGGTAAAAAATTGAAGTTTGACAAATTGAAAAACGACTTTTTGGATAAAATGACACAACTGTTGAATATAACCGCTCGAAAACAGCTATTATACGCGCTCGTAATCGAAAATTATCCCAAATACGTCTGCCGTACGTAAAAACCGGCGGCGCTCATGTTCCGAAGGTAAAAAAAAATCCTTCGCTTATTAAAACGAAGGATTTCCCCTGAAAATATCCCTTATTAGCCCTGCAATAATTGAAGAACAGACTGAGATTTTTGATTAGCTTGCGCAAGCATCGCCATAGAGGACTGAACAAGAATTTGATTCTTTGAATATTGAACCATTTCTTCAGCCATATTGGCGTCTCTAATAATAGATTCCGCTTGCTGAATATTCTCAGCTCCTATAAGCAATCCTTTCATCGCATGCTCAAGTCTGTTTTGATATGCTCCCAGGTCGGCGCGTTGTTTGTTGACAATTTTTAGAGCCACGTCGAGCGTTCCAATAGCCGCGTTAGCCGCATCCGGGGTCGATAGAGAGATAAACGTCGCCGCGTGAGGCAATCCGTTAGAGTTCTTCAACTTCAAACCTTGAGAGGTCATAGTTCCTATAAAAACCTGTTCTCTTTGATCCATATTAGCTCCTATATGAAACCACATACTTCCGGTTACGATATTTAACGAACTCTGTTTAGCAAACCTTCCGGTTAGCATATTCATACCGTTGAATTGAGCGTGGCTGGCTATCCTGTCTATTTCGTCAATTAATTGACTAACTTCAACTTGGATATACATTCTATCCTCAGCCGAATAAACGCCGTTGGAAGCTTGAACGGCCAACTCTCTAATTCTCTGGATAATATCCTGAGATTCTTGTAAATATCCTTCCGCAGTTTGAATAAGCGATATGCCGTCCTCGGCATTTTTTTCCGCTCTTATCAAACCTCTGATCTGCGACCTCATTTTTTCCGATACGGCCAAACCCGAAGCGTCGTCGCTAGCCCTGTTGATCCTAAATCCCGAGCTTACCTTTTCTAAATTCTTTGTTAAATCATTCCCGTTAAATTTAACATGGCGATTTGCAAACATCGCGCTTAAATTGTGATTAATTATCATTCGAATCCTCCTTGATTCTTGTAAATTTTACGAAGACATCCTTGTCTCCGCGCGCCTTGTTATAAAATTCGGAATTTCAATAAATTCCTTAAGAAAAATCTAAAAATATTTTTAAAATAATTTCTTTTTTTGTAAAGCAAAATCAAAAAAAAATTGTTAATTATTATAAAGAATATTTTGGAGGAAAATTATGTTTGGAAAAGCGCTTACTTTTACTCGGATGGGGTTAAACTGCGACATGGTAGAAGCCGAAGTCGATATAAAAAACGGGCTTCCGGCAATTTTTATGGCGGGACTGCTTTCTCAAGAGGTTAAAGAATCTAAAGAAAGAATCAGACCGGCGATACAAAACAGCGGTTTTGAGTTTCCCGTAAAGAAAATTACGATAAATTTATCGCCCGCCGAAATCTCAAAAACCGGAACTCATTACGATCTATCTATCGCTATGGCGATTTTATCAGCGACGGGAGTAATTGATTCTACAGACGGCTGCATCTTTTTTGGCGAGCTCAATTTAAGCGGCGAGATAAAATGGGTTCGGGGAATATTCCCGATGGTTATAGAGGCGTTAAAAAAGGGGTATAATAAAATTTTTATCCCTTACGACAACCTAAGCGAAGTAGAATTTATTAATCTGGATAAAATAATTCCGGTAAAAACTTTAAACGAAACCGCCGACATAATTATTAATAATAATTATGATACTTCGCATATAACTACCGCTCGATCAAAAATGTTAGCTTCAAGAAAGGTCGGGAATTATTCGGACATTATGGAACAAAGGCATCTTATAGACGCTTTTACAATAGCCGCTTCAGGCGGTCATCACATGATTATCGTAGGTCCTCCGGGGTCCGGTAAAACCATGGCGGCAAGCAGATTGCCTTCTATAATGCCGGATCTTACTAATGAAGAATTTATGGAAATAAATAAAATTTATTCCGTAGCGGCTGAAAACTTAAACGGTTCGATAAATAAAATTCGACCGTTTCGGAATCCTCACAACAGCGCATCGTCGAGAGCGGTAATCGGCGGAGGAGCAAAAATTCTTCCCGGCGAAGTAAGTTTAGCTCATAAAGGAGTTCTGTTTTTAGACGAGTTTCTCGAATTTCATTCCGACTCGCTTCAGTCGCTACGAACAATTATTGAAAATAAAGAGGTCTATATATCTCTTAGAAACGGTTGCGCCATATACCCGGCGGATTTCCTGCTGGTTGCGGCGTGCAATCCATGCGCTTGCGGATTCTACGGAACAAAAAGCGGAACTTGCATCTGTACAAAAAACGAAATAAAAAAATATAGGAAGAAGCTCAACAATCCTCTCGTCGATCGAATTGATCTTCAGGTAAAAGTAGATAGGTTAAATTATCAAGAATTAATTAATGGCGAGAAAAACGTAACTTCCGAGTCCATAAAAGCAAAAGTTATAAAATGTTACGATATTCAACAAAAAAGATATTGCAACGAAAAGTTTAAACTTAACTCTGCAATAACGCCGGATAAAATATCGCAGTATTGTATTATGGAAAAGGGGGGTAATAAGACGTTGGAGAAATTCATGGAGGACAACTTATTAACGGCTAGATCGTGTCATAAAATTCTCAAAATTTCGCGAACCATAGCGGATCTTAGAGGAAACGAGATTATTTCCGTAAACGACATAAATAAAGCCGTATCTCTTAGGTTTTTAGACACAGAAGTAGTCTAGTTTTAATATTTTGATTTTTATTGACAAGTTATTAACAATAAAATTATTTTTGTTAATAAATGAATTTCATTAAAATATTTTCAACAAAATAGATATCTTTGTAACTTGTTATAGTATAATGAGATATGCTTAATTTTTAGAACCGATGTAAAATTCGTAATATTCTAAACGAAAAATGCGGTATTTCAATAGTTATTAACAAGTTATTCACATAATATTTTATTTGTAGAAAATTAATTATTAATAATATTAATACGTCGTTTTTTTATTATATATCGTAACGCTGAAAAAAATTATTATAAATGAGTAATATTCATCAGTTTTGTTTCTCAAAATAAGAAAAATGTTTTATAATTGCCTTATCACATCTATGGAGTTGCATAATGTCAAAAAATAAAATAACCGTATTGGGCGCCGGATCGTGGGGAACCACGCTGGCTATTCTACTTACTCAAAAATTTGACGTAACCGTTTGGGAATTTGATAAAGCCGCCGCGGAAGTTCTAAAAGCCGAAAGAACCAATAAAAAATTTTTACCCGGAATTATTTTCCCGGAAAATTTGTCTGTAACAAACGATTTGAGCGAGGCGGTAAAAGACGCGGCGTTAGTAACGTTTGCCGTTCCGTCGTTTGCCGTCAGAAGTTTATGCGAAAACGTAAAAAACTTCATAAACAAAGACCAAATCCTTGTAACTGTTATAAAAGGATTGGAAGACGTGACGTTTCTAAGAATGTCGCAGATTATTGACTCGATAATTCCTAATAAGAGAGGGGTCGTAGCTTTATCGGGACCGACGCACGCCGAAGAGGTCGCCAGAGGAATTCCCTCGACGATTGTCGCCGCCTGCCCCGATTTGTCTCTAGCCGAAGAGGTTCAAAAAGCGTTTATGACAGACTCGTTTAGAGTTTATACTAACGAAGATATAATAGGCGTTGAAATTGCGGCGGCTTCTAAAAACGTTATAGCGATAGTAGCCGGTATTTCCGACGGTATAGGTTTTGGCGACAATACAAAGGCGGCTCTCATTACAAGAGGTCTCGCAGAAATCATCAGACTGGGCAAAAAAGTAAACGCTCTGGAAAAAACCTTTTCGGGACTTGCGGGCATCGGAGATCTGATAGTTACCTGTCAATCAAAACATTCAAGAAACAGATACGTCGGCGAAGAGCTTGGCAAAGGCAAATCGATCGACGAAATTATCGGTTCTATGACGATGGTGGCCGAAGGGGTAAAAAACTGCAAATCTATATTACATTTTGCGCAAAAATTTGACGTCGAAATGCCTCTTACGGAAGAACTTTATAGAATAATATATGAAAAGGCCGATCTGAAAGATTCGCTTAAAAGACTGCTTGGAAGAAAAGAGAAATATGAACACTGGGAATAACAAAAAAAAATTCTACACAATCGGAGAAGTATCCGATATAACCGGGGTAAAACCGAGCGTATTGAGGTTTTGGGAGGAGGAGTTTGAAGAGTTATCCCCCGCTAAAACTAAATTTGGGCATAGGGCTTACTCCAAAAGTAATATAGATCTGATTATTACTATAAAAAAGCTGTTATACGAAGAAAAATTTACAATAAAAGGGGCAAAATCTTATCTTAAAAAAAATAAATCCGAAGTTGATTTAAAAATTATCAAAGATAAACTCATGGACGTTTTATCAATTTTAAAAGAGAACGATAACATTACGGAGGGAGCTAATATGAAGAACGATTCAAACAAGAACCTTAACGAAGATGAATTTATCAACGCAATTAAAAATACGGGAAACGGCGACGTTTTCTGTTTCTGGAACGAGCTAAGTCCAAACGATAAAAAGAAACTTATTGGGGATCTGCAATCGATAGATTTTACTCAAATAGACGATTTTTACCAAAATTCTTATCTCAATAGAAAGAAGGAAGATGTACTATTTGAGCCTACCGATTATTTATCGGTAAACGAAAGAGACGCTTCGTTAAAAAACATCGGAGTAGATTCGCTATTGAAAGGGGAGGTCGCGATACTTACTGTCGCCGGCGGTCAGGCGTCGCGGCTTGATTACGACTATCCAAAAGGTTGTTATCCGATATCGCCGGTAAAACGTAAATCTTTATTTCAGATTTTTGCAGAAAAAATTTATTTTTACTCAAAATTTTATAAGTCGGACCTTACTTGGCTGATTATGACCAGCGAATATAACTATTCCGAAACTGTGAAATTTTTTGAAGAAAACGATTATTTTAATTTATCAAAAGATAAAATTCTTTTTTTCAAACAAGGGGCGCTTCCGACTATTACTACCGACAACAAGTTAATACTAAAAGATAAAATGGAAATTTATAAAAATCCCGACGGTCACGGCGGTATTTTAACTGCGTTATTAAAAACCGGACTTTTGTCGGAGCTTAAATCAAAAAACGTTAAATATATATCGTATTTTCAAGTCGATAATCCTTTAGTAGATATGGCCGATCCATACTTTATCGGTTATCATATAAAGAATAATTTTGAAGTAACTACAAAAGTTATTAAAAAACTTTATCCCGGGGAGAAATTGGGCTCCATCGGCAAAAAGAACGGAGTAAACGGCGTTATTGAATACTCCGATATGCCCGACGAGTTGGCGAACCAAAAAAAGGAGAACGGCGAACTAAAATATCTTATGGGATCGATCGGCATACATATATTCAACACCGAGTTTTTGATTAATTTTACCGAGAAACTTCCGGTTCACGCCGCTTTAAAAAAAGTCGACGGCTATAAAAAAGATCAAAACGGGAATTTTGTTTTGTCAGAATTAGAAGCTATCAAATTTGAAACGTTTGTGTTCGACTCAATTACTTTAGCCCGGAGAAGCGGCTTTTTTGAAACGGAGAGAGCCGAAGAGTTTTATCCTCTTAAAAATAAGACGGGATTGGATTCGATAGAAACTTGCATATCGGGTCAAAAAGAGGCTTTTCGAGGTTGGTTGATTAAGTCGGGTATTATCGACGAAGCGGCGACAGTTAATAATATTGAAATCAGCCCGCTTTTTGCTCCTACTAAAGAGATTTTTCTTGAAAAATATTCGCTTTCATCCGATAAATTAAAGAGCAAAGTTTTTAATAAAGATGGAAGTCTGAAAGATGAAATTTATATCGAATAGCAAAAGTCTGTTTTTTTTATCGTTTATCGTACTATACGGCTCTAACTCTTTTTACGCCGCCGTTTATACGGAGTCCGTAGTAAACCGCAAGCTTTTTTTTAACGAAACGTATCAGGATTGGGAGAGATACGTCGGAAAAGAGGTGTTGTATAAAGATAATAAGTCGGGCTTAAAATGTTTGAACTCGCCGCCAAAATATATTTTGAAAAGCGAATTCAATTCGTTAATTAACAAACTCTCCTCAAGCGACAAGTCTCTGGTATTAAAATATTACGGCGAAGACTCCAAATATTTTATTATGAAAGACCTTACGGATATGAAAATTATCAAACAGATTGATAAGATTTTTGAAGGCGTTGATTATACTAAGCGCGATTATATAATGTTTTTCTTTAATATTAACCCTGAAAGTAAAAAAATATCTTATTTCGGCAGTATTTACTACAGATTCGATTGCGCTAAGGAGTTAGTTGAGAGTAAAGTATTCTTTCACGACTCCAATTTGTCTTACCTCCAGTTTGATATAACCAAAGAGAATAAATTCGACCTATATTTATTTGGCAAGTTGTATCGGAAAAATCTTAACTATTACTTCCCTTTGGATTCTCTCAAATATATAAGTTTCTCCTCAATAAACTCATTATTGTCGGAAAATAGAATTTCCGATGAAATTCTTATAACCAAAGACGATTCTGTGATAAAAAATAAGTTTATTGAAAAAGTTATTACCCCTTCGCTAAATCCAAATTACTATAAGGACGGGGCGCTCAATCAGTTTGGCGAATACGTAAATATATCGGACGGTAAAATCCAAACCGGCAAATCTCCCGGCATAAATTGTAGCGGTTTTGTGAAAGAGATAACGGATAATCTTATAAGATTAAAAGATCCAAAATTTAAACGGTTAACCGTCGAAGAATGTAAAGAAAAGAGATACGAGGATAGAAAAGATAATTCATACGCGGCTTACGACGACGATCTTGATCCTTTTTTTGGCGTAGATTGGACAAAAAATTTAGTCGATCGTATAAATTACCATTATGATTACAAAATTATTAAAGCCGAGGCGGTAAACAAAGATAAATATTCGCAATACTTTGAAGAGAGCGGTTACTATTTTAAAGATATGCAAGAGATAATATTTAGAGATCAGCAAAAAGATTCCTCTTATTTTTATTTTATCGTTTTTAATAAACTTAGAAATACAAAACCGATGATACCGACCTTTTATCATATAGCCGCGGTCGTTCCCATCTTTACGGCAAATAAATTTGAACTTAAAATTTACGAGAGCGGAGCAGAAACAAGTTACGTCAATATTTTAAAGAAAATGATTCCTCAAAATATAAGTTACAATAGATTTAATAAAGATATTATTAATAAGCTTACTAATCAAGATGAGATCGATCTGGTAAAAAAAGCGTTTAAATTAACAAATTACTCTTACTTTATCGATAAGACTCTAACCGATAACGAGATAGGCAGAATAAGAAATATTTTTGACAATATTGATTTTGAAAAAGAAAAAGCGGCGATTTATAAAATACCTATTCCTATAAACTATATAAATAAATAGCAAAACGCCTGTTAACCCGTCGTTTGAAAGTCATTGCAAACGAATTTGACCCTCGATCTCGCGTCCCGAGCGTATGCGAGGGGAAATCGAGGGTTAAATTTCTTTATAACGTTCGCGCGTTTAATTTGATTACAAAGATATTCTAATTCCCATATTTGCCGACGGCGTTTTATCGTCGATTGAAGAACTAAACGATACTTTGTTTTCATTTAACCATCTTTTTAAATAAACGCTCGATAGCGAAAACAAGACTATACCGACAATTACTCCTATCGCCCCCTGAGCCGCCCAAGCGAGAAGAAAGGGGGCGTACGTAAGAATATAAAGAAATCCCGGACCCATCGCTACCGCTAAAGGGACTAACACCTGAACTGAAACGTATAGCGTAATAGCGCTAGGGATCATTATCGCAAATCCTATGGTTCGAAGTTTTTTAAATGTTTGATAATTTGAACTTTTTTTACTTTCTGTTTTAGCCGCATAATTCTCAATGTTTCTCTTTAAATTAAATTTGTTATCTACTTTAAAAGATATAGTACTACTATCGTAAGCGACGTTTTTAGCAATCTTTTGATTGGAAAATGAGAGAAACGCGGTAAATATCAATAAGATAGGTACAAATAATATTTTATTCATAACGTCCTCCTTTACGTTAAAATTTTACTGAAACTGCAACGTTAAGTTTGTTATCGAGATCGTATCCTAAAGAAACGTCGTAATCGCCGTATTTTTGTTTTAATTTTTTTAAATACGAGTCGGCGTGAACGTAAACCGGGATACATGCGATCAAGAAGATCAAACCGGTAACCGAGGCGACCAAAATGCTCGAAAGCATAGCGCCCGTGATGGGATTCCAGAAATACGCCGGATTGTTGTTATAATACAAGCTTGACCCATACATCTGATAGAATATAGGAGACATCGCTATCGCCGACGTAATAGATAATCCCGAGACGATAATACCCGGTATCAAAAGAGCCGTTCCGGAGCGTCTGGCGTATCTATATGCGATATACAAGGGGTCTTGTTCCGGCTCCGCATAATATTCGCCTTCGTCCATTTTTTTTTCTTCAACCGGCTTGTCCGTTTCTTTTGATTTAACTTTAGTTTTGTATTTACTTCGAATATCTTCCGCATCTTTTTCAAGTTCGCTCTCGACTTTATCGTATTCAGATTTTATTGAGTTGTTATATTCCGTCTCGCCGGCAAATATGTTTTTTACTTTATCCTTTGAGATTGTTACTTCGCCGTATTCCGTTTGAAGATAAATTTTATCGCTTTCGGTTTTTTGAATCTGCCCTTTAACAACCGTTCCGTCTTGGAGAACTACTATTTCAGCTCTGAGATACGCGGTCAAAAACAGCATAAATATCAAAAACAACAAATTTTTACTCATACTAAAAACCTCCTTAATAGATAGTTAAAATGATCGTTATTTATTTTTATGCTATATAATTTAGCATAAAATTTAAATAAATTCAGAAAAATTGTTAAACAATTTTGCATAAAGTTAAACAATATTATAATTATTGCGCAACGTCGTAATAACTAGAGCGCATATTTTCAGGAAATATCATAAACAATGAAGATATTCGGAGCTCGACCCGCGCCGCGTATAAACTCAGTGAAATTCGCCCCAATTTTCGCCTATCTCTATAGAAGTCTTTAACTTCAATTTAAAATTAAAATCGTTTTCCATACAGTCCTTTATAATTTTGACCGCTATCTCTTTTTCGTCGAAGGGCGCGTCAAATATTAACTCGTCGTGCACCTGTAATATTAGTCGCGCTTTCAGATTATTCTTCAAAAACGCTCGATTAATTTTAATCATAGCGATTTTGATTAAGTCCGCCGCCGTTCCCTGTATTACGGTGTTTACCGCCATCCGTTCGCCGTACGCCGCGTCGTTTTTATTACGGCTATTAATTTCCGGAATCGTCCTTATCCTGCCCCAGTAAGTCTCCGCGTACCCTTTCTCCCTACAAGCGGCTTTGAGTTTCTCAACGTATGTTTTAACGCCGTTATATTTTTCAAAATAAAGCTTAATAAAATTTGCCGCTTCCTTTCTGGGGATATTGAGATCGTCTGCCAGAGCAAAAGCGCTTTGACCGTAAAGCACGCCAAAATTGACGGTCTTGGCGATATTGCGCTCCGATTTTGATACTTCGGCTACGTTTTTATTAAAAATTAGAGACGCCGTTCGATAATGAATATCTTCCCCTTTATTAAACGCGTCGAATAGATTTTCGTCCCGAGAAAACTCCGCCAATAAAAACAGTTCGATTTGAGAATAATCCGCCGAAATCAAAGCTTTCCCTTTGTCGGGAATAAACGCTTTTCTGATCTTCCTACCTACCTCCGTCTTAACGGGAATATTTTGAAGATTGGGCTCTTTACTCGACAACCGTCCCGTTTGCGTCCCCGTTTGCATAAACGACGTGTGAATTTTTCCGGAACGCCCATTAATCATCGCGGGAAGAGCGTCGGCGTATGTCGATTTTATTTTTGATAAAAGACGGCGTTCCAATAAAAGCCCGACAAACGGATGAAAAACAGCAAGTTTTTTTAAAACGTCGGCGTCGGTCGAAGGACCGGTCTTAGTTTTTTTCAAAACAGGCAATCCGAATTTATTAAACAGTATGTCGGCTATCTGTTTTGGAGAATTCGGGTTAAATTCCTCCCCAACGGTATCGATCATTTTAGAAGTTAAATTATCAATATCTTTTTCCAGAACCGCCGACAACTCGTCGAGATAATTTTTATCAACGTTTACTCCGTAATACTCCATCTCCAAGAGAACTATAAGAAGTTCCATCTCGATAATATAAAACAGATCTCTGATTTTCGCCTTTTCGTCGAGTTTAGTCTTGAGGTATTCGTAAAGTTTAAAAGTAATATAGGCGTCCTGTCCCGAATAGTTTACGAGACGGTCGATAGCGACGTCCAATAGCGAGAATTTCTTCGGATCGCCTACCGCCTCCTTGTAATCCATAGTTTTAAAATTGAGATACTTAGATACAAGTTCTTTAAGCCCAAGAGAGTTATTTGCCGCGTCGAGACAGTATTCGGCGAGTAGAGTGTCAAAATAATTCTTCGATAAATTAATCCCAAAAGTTTTTAAGAATTTCAGATCAAATTTGATGTTATGCCCAATTTTTTGAATCGACGAATCTTCAAATATTCTCTTGAGCTCGGTTTTATACTGCTCGATTTCGTTATCGCCAAGCTCGATATCCGCTTCCTTTTTTTGGAATTCGGACAAAGTAATCGGAACGACGAACGAATCGTCGCCCGTCGATACGCTTATAGATATAATCTTATCGTTGAAGAAATCCAATCCGGTCGTCTCAAGATCAAAGCTGAATAGTTTGATATTTATGATTTTATCTATTTTCTCCCTTAGCAAATCGACGTTTTTGATAAGATAAAATTTGTTCTCTTTGATAACGTCGATAACGTCGATTTCGTCTATTTCTAACGCCGGCTCGTTTTTGGCATCGTCGATCTTGCTATCCGTTTGTTTTTTTTCGTCGCGCGAAAATGCGCCGCGCTCTAACGAGTCGTTAAATTCTCTGATCTTTTGGACGATAGATTTCAAACTCTCGTCCTCAAGCGTTTTGAGCGCGCTATCGAGGTCAAGCGGCTTGACTCGCAAATACTCTATGTCCAGATCAAGCGGCGCGTTCTTCTCGATTGTAGCCAATTTTTTACTTAAAAACGCGCTATCGCGACCGATTTTGATTTTTTCTTTTATCTTTGGCGATAAATTTTCTATATTTTTGTAAATTCCTTCGACAGAGCCGAATTTTTGAAGAAGATCGGTCGCGTATTTATCGCCTATACCGGTTACCCCGGGTATATTATCGGAAGCGTCTCCTCTCAACGCCAGATAATCGACGACTTGATCTGGCTTAATCCCCATATTATTTACAATATACTCCTCGTCGATAACGACAAATTCGCCGGTTTTGGAAGGATTGTATATTTTTACCTTTTTGTTAACAAGTTGGCGGAGGTCTTTATCCGAGGATAATATCAAGACCTCGACGTCGTCGATAGAACCGAGTCTGTTTGCGACCGTCCCGATAACGTCGTCCGCTTCAAAGCCCTCTTTATAGAGGTGAGGAATATTAAGTTTCTCCAACAAATTTATGATCTTTGGTATCTGATAAACCAGATCCTCCGGTGGCGCAGGTCTGTTCGCCTTATACGCCGGATATATGTCGCTACGGAAACATTTGCCTCCACCTTCGAGAGCGGCGAGGAAGTAATCCGGCTTCTCTCTGTTTAGTAAACCCAAAAGCGAACTAAAAAAGCCGTATAGCGCGGAAGTGTTCTCTCCGCGCTTATTAGTAAGCCGAAGAGAATAGTAAAATTTAAAGATGATACCAAACGAATCGATAAGTAGAATTTTTTTCATATACGTTATTGTATAAAAGAAAATTCTTTCTTTGTCAAAATTTATTTTTACAACCCGCGACCATACAAGCGACGATTGCTCCATAGGGCGCGGGCAAAAATAGAACTATCCGCTGATGTCGATATAATGAGACTCGACTCTTTTGTAAGAATTTACGCCAACGTTGAGTTTTTGCTTGTTTTTTAGATTTAGCTTTACCCCTTTGATTACCGTATCAAGAATTTCTTTGTTTTTCTCGGACTTTATCGCAACTTGAGTAGATAATTTTTTGATGCCGTTTTTTAACTCCGCGATGGCAGAGTCCTTCTTGTAAGGGGAATTTGAATAAATAACTTCAAGCGGATCTAAAATCTTTTTAAAAGAATTAAGTTCGTCGATAATATTTTTTTCCGCTTCTATATGTCTAATAAGTCTATCGGCGTCTTGAGATTTAATATCGCTCTCTTCCATTTCCAAAATAGCCAAATAATTCTGTAATTTTTCTTTTTGCGATAACAAATTTTCTCTAATCCTCTTAGCTAATAAATTAGGTTGCAATGTTGACCCCTCCTCTGTTTTCATTTGTAACGTTGGAAGTTTTGGACGCTTGATCCCACGCATCCCTCAAATCTTGAAGATATTTTTTAACTTCATATAACTGGTCTTTACTTTTTTTAATATTCGCTTCGGTCAATTTTTTGTTGATATACATATAAATACTCAGCAGTCTCTCCGATATCTCTCCAACTTCCATATTCAGAGAAGAGATCAACTCCACGATAATGTCTTGAGCGCGAATAATGTTAATATGAACTTTTTCAATTGATTTTGTCGCCATAGCTTCAATGGCAAGATTTATAAATTTAATCGCTCCGTCGTATAACATTACTATTAGCTTGCTCTGACTTGCAGAATCAATCTGAGTTTTTTTATATTGTTGGTAAGGATTGTGTCCGATCAAATTAGCCTCCTAAAACTTCTAGTATATTATCGGAAATTTAACTATTTTCTAAAAAATATTCAATAATAATAACTTTGTTTTACCAAATAATCATAAATCGGAGAAATCTAGCGTTGAGAAATAATCTTCGATTGTTTCGGCTCTACGTATAAGTTTGATTGAACCGTCCTCTTTTAACAAAAGTTCGGCGCTTCTCAATTTGCCGTTGTAATTATATCCCATCGCATACCCGTGAGCTCCCGTATCGTGAATAACGAGAATATCGCCGTCGTCGATTTTAGGCAAATTTCTGTCGATTGCAAATTTATCGCTGTTTTCGCAAAGCGAGCCGACGACGTCGTATTTGTTATCAAGCGGCGCGTCCTCTTTCCCCAATACCGTTATGTGATGATACGCGCCGTATATGGCCGGTCTCATCAAATTTGCCGAACAAGCGTCTACTCCGATATATTTTTTATAAATATTTTTATGATGGATCGCCGTCGTTACCAAATAACCGTAAGGACCGGTAATCATTCTACCGCATTCCGAATATATTTTTAGCGGGTCTAAGCCGTTTGGAACAACTATCTTATCGTATAATTGCCGTATCTCTTCGCCGAGTTTCTCAAGGTCCACCGCTTCCTGTTCGGGCTTGTAAGGAATCCCGATACCGCCGCTGAGATTGACAAATTCAATTTTTATATCGATTTTATTTTTTAATTCTACCGCCAACTCAAAAAGCATCTTCGCAGTTTCAACGTAACTCGCTCTGTTTAGTTCGTTCGATATAACAAACGAGTGAATGCCAAAGCGTTTCGCTCCAAGCTCTCGAACTTCTTTATACGCTTCAAAAACCTGATCTTTTGTCAATCCGTATTTTGATTCGACGGGGTTGCCTATTATGGCGTTGCCCGTTCGCAAAGGTCCGGGATTGTATCTGAAGCAGATGAGTTCCGGAATGCCGGCGTGTTTCTTGAGATACGGTATATGAGTTATATCGTCAAGGTTTATTATCGCTCCAAGTTCTTTCGCTTTGATATACTCCTCTTTTGGCGTCTGATTCGACGTGAACATTATGTTTTCGCCGGTTATGCCGACTTTTTCCGACATTATAAGCTCCGGCAACGAACTGCAATCCGCTCCGGCTCCATGATTCTTAAGAATTTTTAGGATAGAGGGATTGGGACACGCCTTAACGGCGAAATATTCTTTAAAAATCCCCCAACTAAACGCCTTTTGAAATCTTTTTAAGTTTGCTATAATCGCTTTTTCGTCGTAAATATGAAACGGCGTCGGATATTTTTCTATTACTTTTTTTATGAAATCTTTTGTAAATGGCAATTTTTTTTTAGTCATGATTTAGTCCTTAAAATTTTATCAAGATTTATAAATTATCGTCCCTTTGGAATATAGTTTCTCAATACTATAAAACTCTCTCTCCTGTTTCTGGAAAATGTGAACTATTACGTCCTTTGCGTCTATCAATATCCAGGGATTGTTGAGTTCGACATTTTTTTTGTACATGAAGTCTTTATAATCGCTATCCAGAAAATATTCGACGGTATATCTGCCGAGACTTCCCGCGTGGACGTTTGAATTCGCCGTAACGACGATAACGTAATCCGCGATAGTCGTAACCTCTTTTACGTCGATAGCGACAATATCCCCCGCTTTTTTTGAATCCAAAAGGTCGATTAAATTTTTTATTAAATCCGTCATAATTGAATTTTATATTATAAATTTTGTAAAAATGCAATATTTAAACGGCAAAAAATTTGCGCCCCGGCGGTAGAACATGCCCGTCATACAAAAAGAGGCTGCCTTTTGAGACAGCCTCTTTCTCTTAAAAATAGCAAACTATTATCTGAATAAATTCTCTAAAAACTTGATAATAGCGGTATTAAGCCCGATGCATGTTCCGACAAACACTATGCTGACCATACTCATTAGTTTTATAAGTATGTTTATACAAGGACCGGAGGTATCTTTGAAAGGATCGCCGACGGTGTCCCCGACGACCGCCGCTTTATGCGCGTCGCTTTTCTTACCGCCAAACTGTCCCCCTTCTATATATTTTTTAGCGTTATCCCATGCGCCGCCGGCGTTCGCCATCATAACGGCAAGAACAAATCCGGAACAAGTCGCGCCGGCGAGAAGTCCCAATACGGTTCCGGGACCAAATACTATTCCGATAATAATAGGAGAAAAGATCGCAAGCAACGAAGGAACTAGCATCTCTTTTTGAGCGCCTATCGTGCTTATCTGAACGCATCTGGCGTAGTCCGGTTTATCTTTCCCATCCATAATGCCCGGCTTCTCTTTGAATTGCCTTCTAACTTCTTCGACCATAGATTGCGCCGCTCTACCGACGGCTCCCATCGACATAGACGAGAAAACAAACGGCAAGACCGCTCCAAAGAATATGCCTATAAGTATCATAGGATTAAGAATATTTGCCAATATTTCGTTGCCGCTGATTAATGCCGAGTTTGCCGGCAGTAAGGATTTGAATTCAAATATTTTATTGCCGTATTCCGCTAACAAAGCCAGAGCCGTCAACGCGGCGCTTCCTATAGCGAATCCTTTACCGGTCGCCGCCGTCGTATTGCCAAGCGAGTCCAGAGCGTCGGTTCGTTTTCTGACTTCGGCGGGTAAGCCGGCCATCTCGGCTATACCGCCGGCGTTGTCGGCAACGGGACCGTAAGCGTCTGTGGCTAAAGTTATTCCAAGCGTGCTCAACATACCGACCGCGGCGAGCCCTATTCCATACAGCCCCATCATACCGCCGCCGACAAAATAGTACGAGCAGACCATGCTTATAACGACCGTTATTACCGGAATTGCCGTAGACATCATGCCAAGCGAAAGACCGCCGATAATAATAGTCGCCGGACCGGTTAAAGAGGTTTTAGCAAGATTTTGGGTAGGTCTATAGTTATCCGAGGTAAAATATTCCGTAAAATAACCTATGACGTTGCCGGCAACCAATCCGGCCATAATCGCCGCCCACAATCCGAGCGCTTTTAATCCTAATAACCCCCAAACTATAAAAAACGATGCGATCGCTATTAAAACGGTGCTTGAATAAACGCCCGCTCTTAACGCGGCTAATAGAGTTTTTTGCGAAGCGTCGTCTTTCGCTTTTACAAAAAACGTACCGATTATCGAACATACAACGCCGACTACTCCGATTATAGCGGGCAGTTGGATATACTTTAGAATGTCGCCTTCATTCCCGGCGAGCGATAAGGCGGCGATGGAGCCCAGAGCCATAGTGGCTATGATCGAGCCGACGTAACTTTCGTAAAGGTCCGCGCCCATACCGGCGACGTCTCCTACGTTATCGCCGACGTTATCGGCTATTGTCGCGGGGTTCCTCGGATCGTCTTCGGGAATGCCCGCTTCTACTTTACCGACGAGATCCGCTCCGACGTCGGCGGCTTTGGTGTATATACCTCCGCCAAGTCGCGCAAAAAGAGCCATCGACGAAGCTCCCATTCCGAACGTTATCATAATCGGGGGAATTTCGTCGATAGTCTCTATGCCGATCCCCAAAGGCATAAACACATACCTCAGCAATATCCACCATAGCGATATATCAAGCAATCCCAATCCTACTACTACCATTCCCATTACCGTCCCGGAGTTGAACGCGACTCTCAAACCTGAATTTAACGATTCGCTTGCCGCTTGCGCCGTTCGGCAGTTTGCTTTGGTCGCGACTTTCATTCCGATAAAACCGGAAAGTCCCGAGAAAAATCCCCCCGTAATAAAGGCGAAAGGGACGAAGCCCGAAAGCCACGGTTTACCGCCGACGAACAGAGGTAAAATCCAAGCGATGAAACCGAGAATAATAAATAGCAAGATAAAAAACAGCCCGACAATTTTGTATTGCTGTTTCAAATACGCCATAGCGCCTTCCTGAATGTATTTAGAAATTTCCTGCATCCGCTCGGTTCCGGGACTCTTTTTCAAGATCCCGACCGCCAAAATTAATGCAAAAATTAGCGCTATAAAAGAACCGAGCGCATTTAGAAACATAAAATCAAAAGAACCTTTAGTTTCAGAAAATGCGAAGAAAGGAACCAGCGCCAGAAATGAAACAGAAAATAATAACTTTTTCATCCGAGATACTCCTTTATATCGTTATCAAGCGTTTGATGGTAACGATTTTGAATAAAAATATTATTTATTCTCTTATTTCTATAAAAATAAGTCAAGAAATTTATATCAATTATGCGTAATCTGTCGGTTTTTTGGGAAATGACACATATGATGTTAAGAATAAAATTGACACATATGGAACAAATATTTTTAATCTCTACGGGTTTAATTCCCCGAAGCTTGCTTCGCTATTATAAATTGAAAAAAGGATTATGGGGTGGAGAATTTTGGACAAAAGGATATTTTGTAAGTACAGTTGGGAAACATGGAAATGAAGAAATAATAATTAAATATGTAAAAAATCAAGGTAATAAAATAGAAGAATATAAACTAATTCATAAAGAAGAAGGGCGTTGGCTTCCATTCTTCTGATACCCCGTCAGCTTGCTGCGGGGAGGTTCATTCAGTAAATTATTTGTCACTTATTAAAAATTTATACAAGTTTTTGTAAAGAGTTTTCTACTTTTAGTTGTTATATATATAAAAGAAAAAGGAGAAAATTTTATGAAAAACAAAAAGCATTTATTCCATTTTATAGTGTCGGAATCTATGAATAATAACGTCATAGATTTTTTACTAAAAGAGTTCAAAATTAATACGTTCAGCGAATTATTTGAAACTATGTTTCGCCTCATTGACAAAAAAATCCCAAAAATGAAGAGAATAATAGGAGATCATCGCTCCGAATACGCCGTTATAGATAATACAGACGATAAAAGGTTGGATAAATACCTTAGAATCAGCGAAGCGGACTACCTTCGAATAAAAAGATGGCATTCTTTGTATAACGAATTCGGTATGGCTTCAACGGTTCGAGATATTATACTGTTTTTCTATAACGGCGTCGTGAAATACGGATTGGAAGGATTCCTTGAGCTTATTGGTAAGAAATTGAGGATTGATAAATTGAAAAACGACTTTTTAGATAAAATGACACAACTGTTAAATATCGCCGCTCGAAAACGACTATTATATACGCTCGTAATCGAAAATTATCCTAAATACGTCTACTATACCTAAAATTATTTGTTATTCCCCAAAAAACAGACAAGTTACAATTAATAGTTCTTATATCCGCCGGACAGGAGTTTTTCTTCTATCCAAGGATTGTATTTATCTTCCCAGTCCAATCCAAGCAGTTTTGCCAGATGAACGGTCGTCGCTCTTAAGCGGTTAGAAAAAGTCGTAGGGCTTAGTTTCTTTAGCGCAAGGTCTATGCGTATCCTTATAGGACTGACGGTATAGTAAAAAAAACCTTCTTTTTCTTCGTCGTAAATAAAATAAGAGATGGATTTGAATTCCTCCTTTTTATTGACGTAAACCAGATAAGTTATCGGTTGGGTACAAGTATTTAAAACGACGAAGGAGTTTCCTTCATTATAAACTTCGCTTCTGAACGTCAGTTTGCCGAACTTGTTATCCTCCTGAAAAAAATAGTTGGTCGATTTTGGAGGTATAGCCGTAAACTTTTCGTCGTTAATTCGCTTTTTGCTTTTCTCGGACTCTACTCGATAACAACTTACCATTAACTCTTGAACCTGACCGATTCTTCTTGAATAATACTTCATCCCTTGAAGTTTTGAGTACGCGACTATCGTGTTGTAAAAATTTAATTTAGATTCGTCGGTTATTTTATACGGAATAAACGCTTTTTCGTCCGAAATCATCTCGTAAATCGAGAAATCTTCGTTCGCGTATCGAGACGGCGGAACGTATATGGAATTATCCGTATTTTCGTTCCATGCGTTATATTTTATACTCATTCGCGTTACGATCTCGCCCGCTAGAGTTCTCTCAATATCTTTCTCCGAAAAAAAAGTATCGACGGTCAAAGGTTTTAAATTTTCTTCGGTATAGGCAAAAGATAACGTAAAAAGAATTATCAAAATTAACGTCGTTTTTTTCATATAATCGACTCCTTGTCGCCATAAATTTTACTATACATAATATACTATTTTCGTATTATTTCAAATATTTTACTTTTTAACGACAGTTAATTTTACATTTTTATCAAGTTTTATCGTTCTCTCCAAAGTTCCGCCGGCGTTTTTGGAAACGAGATAGAATCTATTGGACGAACTGTTTAAAGATCTTAATTTTCTTTCCAAGCCGACGGGGGAGTATTTGTAAATATAAGGACCGACCTGACCGTTTCGCGTATAATTGTAAAGATTTATCGAACCAAGTTCGTAACTAACTCCTTTGTCGGAATCGGACGTCATCCACGCCGCATTGTTGCTGTTGTATCTATACGGTTCGCTTGCCGCTAAGTCTGATAATATAACCGCGGCGCCCCAATTTTGCAAGGTTTTAAAAAAGTCGTCGGAGTATCCCGATTTTGCTAGCGCGTCGTCGATCGCTCTATAATCGGTAAACGGGCTTTGGACAATCAATTTGAAGAAACCTACCCCTCCGTAGTTCCTCGCGAGGTATGCGCCGTAAGAGTAACTACTTGAGTAACTTCTTAATACGTCGTCTCCGGTCAGCCATGTAGAAACGGAGTCGTCGTCGTACTCGTTATACAAAGGCAGTCGCCCATATATATTGCCCGGCGAACCGTGCGTAGGATCGTAGTAATTTACCCCTCTCGGACCGTTCGCTCTGATTTTATTTGAAACAAAATCTTCCGTTACTAAAGAACACATCTCTTCAAGCCAAATTTCGCTGCTTCTCTGAAGTTTATTCAAAATAAATTTTTGATAAAAATGTATCATGTGCTGAAATTCGTGAGATAATACGGATATGGTAGATTGAGGCCAATAATCGGTAATTTGCCAGACGCCGTCCCCCGGTTTTCCGTCTGCAGTCGTATGGTTGGCAAACATCACCGCGTCTATATAAAACATTATTCTTTGATTGGAAAAACCGGTCTGTTCAGTTTTAATAAGCGAATCTTTTGAGTGGAAGTAACCCATAACTATAGAATTTTTAGGGACGTCGTCTTCTTCGATATCGCAAAGTAAAATCGTAATATTGTCGTTTGGTTCGATATAATATCTGTTGTCATGAACTCCCCACTCCTCTCCGTATATACCTGTAACCCAATCGTAAATATCGTTACCCGGTCCCGCCGACAAAAACTTGGCGGCTAACGTTTCGACCATTTCCTTAGTAACGTAAAATTTTTTATCGGTAGCGCCGTCGGTTTTCCAGCAGTTATCGGCGACATATATCGAAAGAGTTTTGGTTTTATTCATATCGGCCGTTACCTCTCTACAGCTTCTGCAGGTCGCCCGAACGACTCCTTCCGTCGTAGAATTTGTAGTATAAAAAATTTGCGACGCCCCAACATAATCGTTTAACAATGTTCTACTTGTAAATCTGCCGTTATCTGACTTTATCTTGTCAAAATCTATAAATTTCGAAGGGTTTTGATTGAATTCTTTTGCTTTATAGTTATCGACTACTCTTAGTTCATTAATATCTTCGGTATTTCGTACGGAATTAACGGGGGCGTCGTTAGTCGAGTAAGAGGCGTCGACCGTAGGATTGGAACGAGACGAATCGACGCTTACGTTCGTGAATATAAAATAAACGTCGTTATTGTAAAGATTTGATATTTTATACTTGAGATTAACGTAATCGGAAGTAGTTTCTACATGAAAAACGTCAAACCGATTTGCAGTCGCAACGTTTGAAGCCGATTCGTCTATATAATTTATCTCAACAACTTCGTCGACCGGAAACAGAAAACCGCAAGAATTCAACGTAAACGCTATTAATGCAAAAATCAGTAAATAAACGAAGCTTTTGAAATTCATAATCTGTCCTTATTAACGCGCCTATTAATTATAGCGCAAATTTAAAAAAAATCGCAATATAAAATAATATTATTGAAAAAAATAAAATATTATTATATAAAAAACGAAATAAATTTAGGAAGTTATATGGAATATCAAAATATATTTTCAGACTCGGCTTCAAAAATGAAAGCTTCAAAAATCAGAGAACTAATGAAATACGCCTCTATGCCGGGCGTTATATCTTTCGGCGGAGGCTCGCCGGATCCGCTTAATTTTCCGTTTGCCGAAGTTAAAGATATTATAAATAAATGGGACGACAAAAAAGCCGGCGCGGCGATGCAATACGGAGGGACCGAAGGTTATCCGCCGTTAATCGAAAAAATCGCGGAGAGAATGAAGGATAAAAAAAATATAGATCTGACCGGACAAAAAATTCAAATAACTACGGGCGGTCAACAGGGGGTTTTTCTTTTATCAAAGATACTTCTAAATCCCGACGATATAGTATTAGTAGAAGAGCCGAGTTTTATCGGAGCTATGGCTTCGTTTTTGTCGCATCAAGCGCGGTTGGTCGGCGTTCCGCTTAAAAACGACGGAGTAGATTGCGAAGCTTTGGAGCAAACGGTAATCGACCTTGCTAAGTCTAATAAAAAACCAAAATTTTTTTATACGATCCCTAATTTTCAAAATCCGGGCGGCTCGACTCTTTCAATGGGAAAAAGAAAAAAGATTTACGAAATATCTAAAAAATACGACTTGATAGTTCTGGAAGACGATCCTTACGGAGATTTGTATTTTAACGGAGAAGAGAAAGATTATCTCCCTATAAAGTCTCTTGGAGCGGACGCCCCGATCGTTTATATGGGGAGTTTCTCTAAGATACTTTGTCCGGGATTTAGACTTGGGTGGCTATTGGGAGACGGGACGCTTATAGATAAAGCGGCGCTTGCTAAGCAATCTGTCGACGCCTGTTCGACAAGTTTTGGGCAATTTGTCGCCTACGATTATCTCGCTTCGGGGGCTATCGACGGTTACTTATCAAAAATGAGATCTGTTTATCGAACTAAAAAAGATTTTATGATCGAAGCGATTCGTAAATACTTTCCAAAAGAGGCGCGCTATACCGAACCAAACGGCGGATTTTTCATCTATGTAGATCTTCCCGAGGGGGTAAGCGGCGAAGCTCTGTTTAAAAAAACTATGGAAAAGAAGATCGCTTTTGTTACCGGCGAAGCTTTTCATATAGATCCCGTCGAAGGAGATAAACATATAAGACTCTCGTTTTCAAATTCCTCCAAGGAAGAGATTGAGAAAGGCATTGCCGTCATCGCCGAAGAGATGAATAACGTCCTAAAATAATATAAGTTTAGTTACGCTTTTTTTGTGGTATTTATACGAGGCGGTCTCCGCCCCGAATATACCGTTGCCCCGCTCGGCTTAATTTAGATGCAATTCCGGATTTATTCGCCCCTAATAGAGCAATTAATTCCAAGAGATACCGCGATGTTTTTCATCTCTTCAAGCATCCTAAAAGGATAAGGCTTGATTCGTTCAAATTCAGGATCAAGAGAGTTAAAAGGTCTGAATTGAGAGAGTACGTATCTCTTTGAATTAACAATTAGTTGGCAGATCTTCTCTATATCTTCGATATCGACTATACCGGGAACGACCGTCGTCCTGAATTCGTGATCAACGCCGGAGGTTATAATATAATCTATAGTTTTTAATATATTCTCTTTATAATCATCCGTTCCCCTGTATCCCAGAACGTCGTATTTTTCAATAGACGTTTTGATATCCATAGCGATATAGTCGACGTCGAGAGTTTTAAGCGATTCGCACAGTATACCGTTTGTGTCGATTTTTACTCTGAGACCGAGAGAATGTATGTCGTCTATAACTTTTTTTAAATCGTCGCAATAAAGAAGCGGTTCGCCTCCGGATATGCAGACTCCCCCTAAGACGTTTTTCCTTTTAGTAAGATGCTCGAATATCTCGCCCCATTCGATAGGCTCTATTGCGAAGCCGTCGTCGACAAGCTCCCTATTATGACAAAAGGGGCAACGCAAATTGCACCCTTTTGTAAATATTATCGAAGCGACCCTCCCGGGATAGTCTATGAGAGTAGTTTTCTTTAAGCTATAAAACTTCAATCACACCGCCGCCGACGCTTTTTCTTCCGAAACAAAAACGGTTTTTAGTTCTTCTACCGAACTTACTCTTCCTATTACGTTATCTTTCGAATCAAAAAGTATTACGGTAGGGGTAGCGAGCACGTTATATTTAGCGGCAATCCCCATTCCAAGATCCGAACTCACGTCAAAATCCTCTCCGGGAACGTTAACGTTTTCCATAAACCTGACTACCGGAGGACAATTAATGCAGAATTGGCTATGAAAAAGCTTATAAAAAGCGACGTTCTCTAAGTTAGCGTCGATTTTTATAGCGCATTCTCTACCGCCGTCGGCTTCAACTTTCACGGTCTTAATAGAATCAATTTTTTGAGATATTTGACTCCTTTCTACGTTAAAAGTTACTCTGTCGCCGTACTCCTCTTTTTTGCCTCTGTTCCAATTTACTACGGAGCGATGATAACCTACTATACGCGTATAGACTTCGGTTTCCGTCCCCTTTACCTCCTCGTACCTGGACTCCAGCAAAGAAATCCGGTTGTCAATCTCTTTTAAAGTTTTCATTTTTCTCCCCTCCCAAAAATCATTTATTTACAAGAGCAAATCGCTCTTTTTTTAACTCATTAATTTCTTTTAGTATTTCGTCTCTTTCTCTATCGGCGCACTTCTCGCAAAAAAAATGCTCTCCATTGATGTATCCGTGAACCGGGCAGACCGAAAACGTCGGCGTTATTGTAAAATACGGAATTTTATAGTTATAAGCGATAGCTTTGACAAGGTCTTTGCACGCTTTCCAGTCGCTTATCGCCTCTCCGAGATAGCCGTGAAATACCGTTCCGCCGGTATATTTAATTTGCAACTCCTCTTGCATATCGAGAGCTTCAAATATATCGCTGGTATAATTGACCGGAAGCTGGCTCGAATTCGTATAATACGGCTCTTTGTCTCCGCTTGTAACGATATCGGGATATCTCTCCTTGTCGTGTTTTGCCAATCTATAACTTGTGCTTTCGGCCGGAGTCGCTTCGAGATTAAAAAGGTCTCCGGTCTCTTCCTGGTAGTCCGCCATACGTTTCCTCATAAAATCAAGTATCTCTAAGGCAAATTCTTTGCCCTCTTTAGTCGTTATATCTTTATTCATAAAATTAATCAAACACTCATTCATACCGTTTATGCCTATGGTTGAAAAGTGTCCGTCGAATCTTTTTAGATACTTCTTGGTATAAGGAAAAAGCCCGTTTTCCATAAGACGATTAATTACTTTCCTTTTCGTCGATAAAGACTCGGCGGCAAGATTCATAAAGTAGTTTAGCCGCGCAAAAAACTCGTTTTTATTTTTGGACAAATATCCGATACGCGGCAAGTTGATCGTTACTACTCCGATAGAACCGGTAAGCTCGTCCGCGCCGAATAGTCCTCCCCCCTTCTTTCTCAATTCTCTCTTATCCAGTTGCAGACGACAACACATAGACCTGACGTCGCTTGGATTTAGATCGCTATTTATAAAATTCTGAAAATATGGAGTGCCGTATTTAGCCGTCATCTCAAAAAGAAGTTTGGCGTTTTCCGAATCCCAATCAAAATCTCTCGTTATATTATACGTCGGTATAGGATACTGAAATCCTCTCCCGTTTGCGTCCCCTTCAAGCATTATTTCGATAAACGCTTTGTTTATCATATCCATCTCTTTTTGATAATCGCCGTAGGTCGAATCGAGTTTGATCCCCCCTACGATCGCCGGCTTGTCTTTTAAGTCTTCCGGGGGAGTCCAGTCCAGAGTGATGTTGGTAAAAGGCGCTTGACTGCCCCATCTCGACGGAGTGTTTACTCCGAATACGAAGCTCTGTATCGCCTGCTTAACTTCGGGATAAGTAAGATTATCGACTCGGACAAACGGAGCGAGATACGTATCGAAGCTTGAAAACGCCTGAGCTCCCGCCCATTCGTTTTGCATTATACCCAGAAAATTTACTATCTGAAAAACCAAAGTATAAACGTGTTTAGCCGGCTTAGAACTAATCTTTCCTTTAATACCGCCAAGCCCCTCTTCAATAAGCTGCCTGAGCGACCAGCCGGCGCAATATCCGCTAAACATACTGAGATCGTGTATATGAAAGTCGGCGTTTCTGTGAGCGTCGGCGACCTCTTTAGAGTAGATATTTTTCAACCAATAATTGGCGGTAATCGCTCCGGAGTTGTGCAAAATCAGTCCTCCGAGAGAGTAGTTCACGTTGGAATTCTCGTTGACGCGCCAATCCATCTGGCTGAGATATCCGTCCATAGTGGAGTCTATATCAAGCATTAACTGCTTTGCGCTTCTCGCCGCCGCCCTTTTGGCTCTATATATTATAAACGCCTTAGCGAGGGCGACCTGCCTCTCTTCTATTAAGACGGTTTCTACTATGTCCTGAATCTCCTCGATTGCCGGCGCGGAATTTTTATGCCTCTTTCCCATGAATTCTTCAAGTTTTTCCTCGGTCAAATCGGTAAGTCTCTCAATTAATTCTAGATCCTCTTCGCCGACCTCTTTTGCCGCTTTATTTATAGCGTCGAAAATTTTACTTCTATCGTAAATTTCAAGTTGACCGTCTCTTTTGATGATATGTTTTATTATAGACTCGCTTTTACCGCTTTTTGTCAGACCAAGAAATTCTTTTCTCCAGTCTACCAAAGTCCCCTCGCTCATTTTACCGCCCTCCCCGCCGTCTTATAAAGCCGACGCCATTATATATCTATATTTTTATCTCTTTAATAAAATCTTCTATATCGTCGAATTTAATATACACCGACGCAAATCTAATATACGCGACTTTATCGATGTTGTAAAGTCCCTCCATTACCAACTTGCCGACGACCGCCGACGATATCTCTTCAGAATCTCCCGATCTGGCTATACATTTATCCTCTATGTCGGCTAACAAATTTTCAATAACTTTCCTCGAAATCGGTCTTTTCTCCGTAGCTTTATTTATACCGCCTAACAACTTCTCCGTACTAAAATCTTCTCTTCTACCGTCCCTTTTTACGACCTTCAATACCCTCTCTTTTATATGTTCGTAAGAGGTAAATCTGGCGCCGCATTTGATACACTCTCTTCTTCTTCTAATAGAGCTTCCATCCAAAAACTGCCGAGATTCTAAAACTTTGTCTTCAAGATACCCGCATTTAGGACATTTCATATAGTTTTCCAACCACGCTATATATAGCGTCTCAAATCTCAGGATATAAATATACTACATTATATATGGTATGTCAACATAAATATTGTAAATTATTTCAAAATATATATTGACAAAATTTTTAAATTGATGTAGAAATAAATAAATATGTATTTATATAGTAGGCCTTTTGGTTTTGTAGAATTATTCAAATCTCTTTCAGATGAGAACAGATTGCGGATTATTCGGCTGTTATTGGACGGTATTTTTAACGTCGCCGAGATTCATTTCATTATCGGCGGAAAACAGTCGAACGTATCGCATCATCTGAAGATTTTACAAAAAAATTCTCTAATCAGTTGCAAAAAAGAGGGGCTTCAAAACTATTATAAACTGTCGGATTTTAAGGAAAACAGATTATTGAAAAATATAATTCAATCGATAAAAGAAAATCAACAGGCGATAAATTTCTTTAACGAAGATATGAAGAGAAAAGAGCTCGTTATCATGGAAAGAAGGAATTTTGCGGAAAAGTATTTTAACGACCTCGGAGGGGGGATCGACGCTCTTCAAGAGGAGGCGTTTAAAAATTTATATACCGTGGAAGAGACTTTGCCGCTTCTTAACGGTAAGTACAAAACTATAGTCGATATAGGTTGCGGCTCGGGAAGAAATCTTACGGCGCTTAGCGCTTACGCCGAAAAAGTTATCGGGGTGGATATTTCCCAAAAGATGTTGCAACTTTCAGACCATATTTGCAAAAAAGGGGGATTTAACTACGAACTTATAAACGGCGATTTTTTGAACCTTCCGATCGACGACAATAGCGTCGACGTAGCGTTTATTAATATGACTCTGCATCATATATCGACGCCCGAACTGGCTTTAAAAGAGATAAACAGGATATTAACAAAAAAAGGTAAGATGCTGTTGATAGATCTGCTGGCTCACAACGACTACAAAATGAGAGATAAACAGGCTGATTTATGGCTGGGATTTAACGAGGATTATATATTAGATTTGTGCGCTTTACACAATTTTAAGATACTAAAGAAGATAGTAAAGAAAAATAATATTTCCGATAAAAGGGTTATTATAGTTTTTGCCGAGAAAAAATAAACCGATGTTATCGGTTAACTATATAAAAATTTAAATTTAAGGATTTAATATGACGGATTATAAAATAGCCGATATCAAGTTGGCTGAATGGGGAAGAAAAGAGATCGAAATCGCTGAAAAAGAGATGCCGGGGCTTATGGCAATCAGAGAGAAATATTCGAAGGAAAAGCCGCTAGAGGGCGTAAGAATTACCGGTTCGCTGCACATGACGATTCAGACGGCGGTTCTTATCGAAACGCTAAAATCTCTCGGAGCAAACGTCAGATGGGCGAGTTGCAATATATTCTCGACGCAAGATCATGCGGCGGCGGCTATAGCTCAAGCGGGAATTCCCGTTTTTGCATGGAAAGGCGAAACTCTCGAAGAGTATTGGGAATGTACGGATAGAGCTTTATCCTTTCCCGGCGGTCTCGGACCTCAGTTGATAGTCGACGACGGCGGAGACGCGACCCTTCTACTTCATTTGGGATATAAAGCGGAAAAAGACCCATCCATATTGGACAAGAAAACGGAGAATAAAGAAGAACAAATAATCTTAAATTTGCTAAAAAATGAACTGAAGAAAAATAATAAAAGATGGCATAGCGTCGTAGCGGAATGCAAGGGGGTCAGCGAAGAGACTACTACGGGAGTTCACAGACTTTACAAAATGATGGAGAAAAACGAGCTTCTGTTTCCCGCTATAAACGTTAACGACTCGGTAACAAAGTCGAAATTTGACAATCTTTACGGCTGTAGAGAGTCTCTTGTCGACGGCATTAAAAGAGCGACCGACGTTATGGTTGCCGGAAAAGTCGCCGTCGTTTGCGGTTACGGAGACGTCGGCAAGGGGAGCGCCCAATCGTTAAGAGGGCTGGGGTGCCGCGTCGTAATTACCGAGATCGATCCGATCTGCGCTCTACAAGCGGCTATGGAAGGATATGAAGTTAAAACCGTAGAAGATACGCTTGGAGTCGGCGATATATACGTAACGACGACCGGAAACAGAGATGTTATCAGAATCGAGCATATGAACAAAATGAAAGATCAGGCGATCGTATGCAACATCGGTCACTTTGACAATGAAATCCAAGTAGATAAACTAAATAATTATCCGGGTATCAAAAAAATAAATATCAAACCGCAAGTTGATAAATATATTTTCCCGGACGGACGCGAAATTTTTATGCTCGCCGAAGGAAGATTGGTTAATCTCGGCTGCGCGACGGGACATCCCTCGTTCGTTATGTCTAACAGTTTTTCAAACCAGACTTTAGCTCAAATAGATTTGTGGAAAAATAGAGACGTTTATGAGAAAAAAGTATATATGCTGTCAAAAATATTGGACGAAGAGGTGGCGCGTCTTCATTTAGAAAAGATCGGAGTTAAATTAACCAGACTTACAAAAGAGCAAGCTGATTATATCGGAGTAAAGATTGAAGGACCTTACAAACCGGAACACTACAAATATTAATAAAAGGTAGCTCAATCAAGGAGGAGATATGTTTAAAGTTTTAGTAGCGGATTCGATCGCCAACGAGGGATTGGAAGTTTTTAAGAAATATAAGGATATTCAAGTCGACGTAAAGACCGGACTATCCCCGGAAGATTTATCAAAGATCATTGGCGAATACGACGGGCTTGTCGTTAGAAGCGCGACTCAATTCAGAGGGGACGTCGTTAACAAAGCGGTAAAGATGAAAGCCGTCGGTAGAGCGGGAGCCGGAGTCGATAATATAGACGTCTCTTTATCGTCGAAAAAAGGTATCGTCGTTATGAACACCCCCGGAGGCAATTCTGAAGCCGCCGCAGAGTTAGCCGTAGCCATGATAACCGCTCTTTCAAGAAATATTGTGGCGGCGTCTATCAGTATGAAAAACGGCAAATGGGAAAAGAGTAAGTTTGATAAAATCAGCGTCGAAGTGGCAGGCAAAACTCTCGGCGTATTGGGAGTCGGCAATATAGGAAGCATCGTCGCCGATAGAGCGCTCGGTCTTAAAATGAACGTAGTTGTTTACGATCCGTATCTCCCCGATGAAAAAGCTACGCTTATGGGGGTAAAAAAAGTAGCTACAATGGACGAAGTTTACGAAGTTGCGGACTATATAACGCTACATTTGCCTAAGAACGAACAAACGGTAAACCTGATCAACAAAGAGACCATAGCTAAAATGAAAGACGGCGTTTATATCGTAAACTGCGCAAGAGGCGGGATTGTAAACGAAGCGGATCTGTTGGAAGCTCTCAATTCGGGAAAAGTTAGAGCGGCGGGATTGGACGTTTTTGATAAAGAACCGGTAGATCCTGAAAATCCGCTTGTCAAGCACCCTAACGTTATCTGTACGCCTCACCTAGGAGCCAGCACCGTAGAAGCTCAAGTAAACGTAGCGATAGCTATAGCGATGCAGATTGGGGATTATTTGACTAAAGGAGAGATAAAAAACGCCGTGAACATTCCAAATATAGACACGGCTACCAGAGAGATTATCTCTCCTTATATTAAGCTGGCGAAAAACATCGGCGATTTGTACAGACAATTTGCAAATATGAGCATAACTAATATCGAAATCGAATACGCCGGAGAGGTTAATAATCTTCCGACGACGCCTATAACCTGCTCTCTGTTAATCGGATTATTGAAAGATATATCGAACGGCATTAATTTTGTCAACGCTCCGGTTATCGCGAAAGATATGGGAATGAAGATTACCGAAAATAAAAAAAGCGAATCAGACGACTACGCTTCGCAAATAACCTTTACCGCGCAACACAAAGAGGGTAAAACCGTTATATCCGGAGCGGTGTTTAAGGAGGGGATATACAGAGTCGTTCGCATAGACGATTTTAACGTAGATTTTATACCGGAAGGTCATCTGTTGCTTACAATTAATTCCGACAAACCCGGATTTATCGGCGAAATAGGAACTATCATCGGCAAAGAAAAACTAAACATAGCAAACATGGAGCTAGGCAGAAATAGCGATAGAACCGAAGCGATGAGTTTTATCCAGATCGACGGAGATATTCCCGATACTTTGATCCCAAAAATTTCTGAAAATGTTTCGGCGTTAAAGAAAATTTTTAAAATTACTATGGACTAAATAAAAAAGCGGAGGAGAAAAATCCGCCTAATTACGACAATCCCCTTTTGTAGTTTAAAGTTTTTATTGCTCGGCTACAAAAGGGGATTTTTATTTCTATTCTGTTTTTAACGGCGCCCGCCGGTTTTTTGGGGGATAAAAAATATTTATCTCATATGTGTCAAATTTTATCGGGGAGCGACGCGGCGTATAGCCCATATGTGTCAAAATAAATTTGACACATATGCGCCGCTCAATAAAACCTCCCGGTCCCTCGTCGGGTTTCGCCCTAAAGGAGGCAAACCCGACGAGGAGTAAGGAGTAAGGACCGCGCCCTACGGCGTCGCGCCGTATTTCACTATAACTGCATTACCGTCGTCGGCGTCGGCGCACGTTCCCGCGACGCTAACCCCCTCTCCGTAAGTATAACTTCCCGTTCCGCTTTGATACCCCGCCGCGTAAACGTTGCCCGAACTATCGACGGCGACGGAATTAAAACGCGACGAACTCGTCCCCGCAGTTACGCTCTTAGCCCATAGCGCGGGATCAAACATCCATCCGGCGTAAAGTATAGTATCAGCCGTTACGCTATCCGAGCCAAAGTCCCATAGGTTGGTTAGAGTAGATTCTTTATACCAGCCGCTAAAAGTATATCCCGTCCTAGTCGGAGCTGGCGGTTCGGTAGCAAGATTTCCCTCAAAGATTCTCTGCGATTCTACCGCGCTTCCCCCCGTTGAGTTAAAATTAAGCGCTACATACCCTTTTCCGGTAATATTAAG
>Ga0208197_1000952_pt1 | contig 32667 bp, 31 predicted proteins | sample AD_JPNNA4_MetaG_FD_184444 | JGI IMG/M metagenome (GOLD analysis project Ga0208197, IMG submission 184444) | Active sludge microbial communities of municipal wastewater-treating anaerobic digesters from Japan - AD_JPNNA4_MetaG (SPAdes) (version 2) | ecosystem: Engineered > Bioreactor > Anaerobic...
GATTTCTATCTCTTGCAATACTATTTGCAAAAGTATAAATTCAAATCCCGGAAAATATTTATTCACGTAATGCATTAATATAAACTAATTTAAATCATGTCTGAGGAAATTTCTTTGGACAGTAGTGCTCTAATTTATTTAATATTGATGTTTGAAACTATATTTCTGTATGTACTCTTACATAGAGTTAGTACGCATTCTCATATCACTGAATCCGTGGCATTTAAATAATATGTTTGAAGTATTTCGTCAAACATTTACCTTTTGTGATGAAACTTTTGAAAAGAAAAGCATATTATCTGCAAATAAATTTGTAACTTTGCAAATGGTTGATGTACTCTATGTAAGAGTGAGAACTTTTATCAAACAACCACATTTTACCACGAGATATTACGATACAAGTAGTTAGCATTCAATATTTTCCATATTGGATACAGTTGAAATCTACTACAACTAAATTGTTATATTATTTGTTTTTCTCCAAAAGATTCAAAATCTTATTATTAGCATTATCAATGACATTAGTCTGAATAGATGCAAGATAGATGCGTGTCGTCTCCTCATTATCATGTCCCATACCAAGACTGATGGCCTGCATAGGCACATTTTTCGATTGGGCTATACTTGCCCAAGAATGCCGGGCCACGTACATGGTTAGTGGAATAGGAATTTTCGCAAGTTCTGCAATCTTCTTTAAATACCTGTTGATTAGCATCATTTTATTCAAATACTGCTTACGTTCAGTTCCATCTTCTTTTGTGATAATAGGGAAAAGAAAAGGATTATTTGAATCAAGATGCTTATTGGCTATCGCTTCCATTTGTTTTTCCCATTTTACAACTAACTGTTGCCCTGTTTTTCGACGATTATACACGACAAATCCATTTGAAAGGTTCTTCTTTTTCAGGTATGCAATATCAATGAATGACATTCCGCGCATATAGAAAGAAAACAGAAACATATCCCTTGCAAAATCAAGGGTAGGGGTACTGCTCAAATCCAAATCTTTAATCTTTTTTATTTCTTTCAAACTAATAGCACGTTTTGAAGTCTTGTCTACTCCGGTATAAACCCGTTTGAAAGGATTGGTCTGTTCTGTAAGTCCATCATCTACCGCACGATTATAGACACTGCGGAAAACCCTTAAATAGAAAGAGGTCGTATTTCGGCATAAACCGAATATGCGCATATGACTTTCATATTGACAAATCAAAGCCTCGTCAATTATGTCAAAAAACAAATCTTCTCCATTCCTAAACTTCATAAAGCTAAGAAGCATCTGCTTGTATGTCTCACTTGTCCGTTCTTTTCCTGTACTTTTTAATTTCTCTATTTGAATTTTGAGATATTCAAAAACTGTCGTTTTATTAGAAGATTGGGCATTATATTCTCGTATGATTTCATCTACCGAAAAACATCTTCCTTTATTCTTAAATTGCTCAATGATTTTATTCAATCTGTTTTTCTCCCATGCAATTTTCTCTCGAACAGATTTGATAGCTTTCAGTCGGTTCGGAGCAATAAGCGATTGCATGACAATATCACAACGATGTTCATCCCACTCGGATTCATATATCCTATAAGATGTTCCTATTTGTTTTACCACTCTTTCGTGGATAACTTGAAAATACAAAGTGCCCTCTTTCTCTGGGAGAGAGGACACTCTAAACTTTAATTTTATTGATGCCATGTGATTACATATTTATTTGACTTTATATTTCTGAATCTCTTGTATCATTTCTTTTACATCCTCTCCAACCTGTACGAAGTTCTTGTAAAGGATGCGTTCCCGTTCATCCCTTGATTTGAAGGTATAGAACTTAGGAAGCGGTACATAGCCGGCTTCTTCCTTTTTTATCTCCTTCATGTCGAAATCCGTCTTGCAGTAGAACTTGGAGGTCTTGAACTCCTCGCTTTCCTGAATGTTCATGCTTCCACCGCTTCCTGTTTTTGTCTGCACAAAGTCACGTGCAGTCTGACCGCATATCCAGCCGGTAGGCATATCGGAGATTTTGGATGCCGGAACAAGGCTATCCATATTCTCATTGAGGTTGATGGAGGTTTTGTCCCGGTCGATAGTTACACCCTTTTTGAGTTGTACTACCTTACCGAAGATGTCGGATGATAACCATTCCAAGGTCTCTTTGGAACGGGCAGAACCGCTGACCACATTGCCGACAGTGGTGATAATCTTCTGCATACCTACCTTTCCATAGTCCGCTTCGAGCTGCGGCAACTCCTGAAATCCCAACGCTACCGACACCTTGTTGCTTCGTGCCGTACCGATAAGGCGGTCAATCTTGTGGAAATACAGAGTAGGCAACTCATCCACGATGATGCTTACCGGGATATTCTTGCCCTGTCCGGTGTTTACTCTTGTAACAAGACGATTGAGGATAAGGGCGTTCAGCGCACCGATGATGCTCTCCATTTCCGGGTCATTGGCAATAAGCAGGTATGAGGGATTCTTGGGGTCAGAAACTTTCAAGTCGAAGTCATCACCGTCCTTGTGGAATATCCAATAACTCTCTTTGGTCGCCAAACGCGAGGTATAGACACGCAACGTACCGATCATACCTTCCAACTGTTCCATTGCCTTGTTCTTCAAGGCGGTCTGGAACGGACCGAGCAACGGCGTCACCTCGTTGTCGGTCTCCAACACCTCAAAGATGGTCTGATAGCTCTCGTTAAGGAACGAAAGGATATGAGGCATATCGGAATACTTTCCGAGCCAGTAGGCCGGCTCTACTTCCTCGCTTGCGGAATTGAATACTCGCCCGGTGGGTATCATCCTCTTGGTCTGTTTGTCCTGTACTTTTTCAGCCGTGAGCATATTACCGTCCTTGTCGAAGGGCTCTTTGCCCCAATTGCAGAAGAAATAGATACAGGCTGCCAGGAAGTTGACAGCGGAGGTCTGGAAGAACTGGTCGCTGCCACCGCCTCCTTCTTTCTTGCCTTTCTGCAAGGACTCAAGCAGGGTTTCTGCGGTTTCGGATGCGGCAGCTAGGTTGTTGATGTATTTCAGCTGGATAGGATTTACCCTGCGGCTGTATTCCACATCCACGAAGTTGATGATGTTGAATTTGCATCCCTTGGGCAGTTTTCCGAGCTTCTGGTTCTTCTTGTAATGATAGTACAATTTGGTAGCCAATGTCGGAAATTTGTAGTCGTAAACTACTAAGGCAAAGCCCTTTGCAGAGTGCTGCCGGATAAACGGTTCTATGATGGAAAAAGTCTTACCACTGCCCGGTGTACCGACCACCCAAGTGCCTCGGAAAGGGTTGTTGATGTTCACCCAGCCTTTACGGAACTTGCCCTTGTAATAATAGCGCATGGGGATATTGACCGAGTATTTGTTTTCCTGTAACTCCCGGCATTGCTCGAAACTTTCATTCTCAAAGTTGAAGCGGTCTTTGAGCAAACCCTCTTTGAGGAATTTGGAGATATTGTCAAGGGCGATGTGAACCAGTATCACGCCGACCACGGAGGCAATCATATAGAGCCAGATGTTCAGGCGCAAGGAATAAAGCCTTGTTTCCATCGGATAACCGTACAGCCATACGGAAAGCACAATCAGCCCTATACCTGCTATGATAGGATAGAGGACTTGCTTGCGGCCATTGAATTCCAGTTTCTTCTTGTTCCTCGTGCCTATACAGGTGATGCAGATAAGCAGGAACGTGGCAAGTTTGCTGTACGCAAGATTTCCGTCATTGTATATCACCCACCGTTTGATGCGTCCGTGTATGTCGCAGAGGATGCCTCCCCAATGGTCAAGCATGGCAGGGTCGATGGCATACTCGAAGAACTCCATTAGGATGGAGATATAGATGACCGAGCGGAATATCTTGTAAAAGCCTTGTAATTCTTTACTTTCTTCCATAGCTGTTATTCGCTAATTCCTTTAATAATCTGGTTTTCAATCTCTCAATGTGATGATTGCCCTTGATTTATGAGCCTGTATTTTGGGCGTATCGTGAATCGTTCCGCTTCCCATAGAATAGAGCCATGCTTTGGCGGTCTGTTGTTCATTGACCTCCGTACTTGTCCAGTACCAGCAATCATCGGCTTCAACGGAAATGGTGTCTCCACCGCACATCTTGATAATAGGATTGATTTGCTCCTTGGCATGATAAAGCAAGCGCATCTGTGCCACCGATGGGACATAGGCGGATTGGCCGTATCTCCACATATCAAAAACTTTCTCTGCCAGTGGCGAGGATGTTTCTCTCGCGTCCAATAGGGCGAAAGTGTTTTCAAATCCGTCCAGTGCGGTGATGTCGGCGGAGGTGTTTTGCTTTACGCCAATGCTGTCGGCAAAAGCCAATGGCTCCAAATCCCACAGATAGACGGCATAGCCGTTACCCTCGGTGTTCTCATCGTGATTGATATGGAACACCACGGCAATGGGCTTTTTTTCGGATTTCCTGAAGTCCGATACCGACAATACTTTTCCGTCCGTGCATAGGATATGACAGGGCTTCATTGCCGTGTCCGGAAAATCCCGGTGTTCGTCACAAGCCATGAATAAAGCGGTGATGGCCAACATCCCGACCAGTCTGCTTATTTTGTTGTATATCTTCTTTTTCATCTTTCCTTTAGTTTAATGGTAATTTTACACCTAAGACAATGCCTGTGCGGAACAGGTCTTCGCCTTTTATCATCAAATCGGTCTTGACCTGGCAGAACAACTGCCAGCCACCACGCAATACATAATTGTGCTCATATCCGAGGTGGATACCTCCCAAGAAACGATGGGTATCACTTCCTGCCGACGCACCGATACGGACATTGCCGTAATGATTGCGCCCACGTACCACACAAGGCTTGTAGGCGACACCGAACCCATAGCTGTGGTAATTCTTCCAGAATGATTCGGGACAGATATGCTTGCAGGAGGCGCATTCGGCCCACTTGATGTAAGCGTTGGCGAAAAACTCCCAAGCATGGTGGTATTTGCCCTCGTGCTCGTAGGAGAGGGTAAGATCCAGACCATTTTGGTATAGGCAACCTACACCTAAAGAAAGCCGGTCGCTGTTATTTTGTGCCTTGACGGTGATGGCAAATACAACGATTGCCACCGATACCGATACAATTCTTCTCATGCTCATTCCTCCTCTAACAATACGGCATTAAACGAATCGGCTGAAAGCACATCCTCATAGTCGATATTCAGACGTATGTTCCTGCCGCTTATCTGTTTCTCTGTCATCTCAATGGTAAGCACCTTGTCGTTTGGGAAGGTCATCTTCTTGACCACAATCACATTGCGATAGCCGTGACGGAATGATTTCGCCTGCTCAAGAACCAATGCCGGAGTCAATTCTATGATTTGGGCATTTGTCGCTTTGGAAACTTTCTTGTCAGCGAGTTTTACCCGGATCTCGTCAATGTCAAAACGGATGTTTGTCTTGTTCTCAATGGAGAAGTCAATAAAAAAGTAATCTCCGACCGCATAGATGTTGTTCAGTCTCATATTCATGCGGTGTTTCCTGTTGCTCACATTCCGGTACTTTGCAGGAGAGTTCCATATTCGTCTGGCGTATCGGCTCATGTCCGACACAGACATGCTGACTGTCGGATTGTTGTAGGCATTCCGTTCCTGGAACTCTATCTCCTTGTCCGTTACGGCTTCCTGCATTCTTGTGGTATAGAGCAGCGCGTATTGGGTACGGTAACGTTCCGTGACAATGGTGACGATGGCAAGCACTTCTCCGTCTTCATGCCCGGTCTCTTTGGGCTTCAGACGAATGGTGTTGTTTATAGGCTGGTCTCCAATCACCTTGTCCGTGGAAATATCCACGAAACGTATGGGTTCGGAAGCGGTGATGACGGTCGTCACCTGCTCGTTGACGGTCAGCTGCTCCAATTCCTCGTAGGTCTGCTGGGCGAAAGTCGGCAGAATCGAGAACACTGCCGCAATTCCGGTACAGATATTTTTGATGATTTTCATATTTCTGAATCTTTGAATGGATTATTTACTCTGTATTATTTTTTCTCCTGGCTGTTGATGATATAGACAAACGTGCCGTATTTCAGATTGACCTTGTTCTTCTTGATGTTCTTGCTGATGGCGTTGCTGGTCTTCTGGTAGGCATCCTGAATAGCCTGCATACCCCATTGTGTCAGACTGTTCCCGTTACCACCGGTGTTCATGCTCATATTGCTGTTGAACGCTCCGCTGGCCACATCCTTTGCGGTTTCCCGGAAGGAACTGGACGGCACATACAATCCCTCCAGTCCGTCGGTGTCGTAAAGGGAAAGGCTGACCTTGATGATTTCATCGTTCACAAGCACACTGCTGATAGTCCCTTTTACCCTTTGCGAGGAAAAACCGCTCATAATGGCATAGAGGTAGGACCCGTTCTTGACGACCGTCTCGTTTATCTCCACATCATCCAACAGACGAAGCCTTACACGGCTGCCTTCCACGGCTTTGACATTTTCGTCAATGATTGCCTTGATAAGGTTCGGTTCGTGTTCGTTGTGGGCAATGGTGTTGAAATAATCGGAAGGTACTTTGACCTTCTTGACCATTTCACCCGGCTTCTCGGTATCGGATGGTGCACTTACGGCACGACTGTCTTCCTCGATGGTTCCGCTGACGGCAACAGGGGTGTCGGCTTGCTCTTCAAGGCTGTCTTCCATAATCGGGGCAACCTGCTCCTGCGCTTTCAGCCTTGCTTCAGCAAGGGCACGTTCCAACTCCTTGAGGGCTTCCTGTTCTCTCGTTCCGGCTTCGGCTGCTTCTGCGGCCAACGCTTTCTGCTGTTCCAGTTCGCCCAAGAGGGCGACTTCGTCCTGGCTGTACTGTGACTCGTATTTTTCTTTGTCATCATCGGGTTCTTCTCGTTCTATATTGTCAACCGCCGTGTAATCGGCTATCTTTCCCCACGATTTTGCCATGTTCTCATATTTGCTTCCGATTCCGTCTCCGCCCTTAATCGTGGCATCGGGCAGGTCGGGGTTCAGGAACTCCGTTGTCTGGAGGCTTTTGTCGGGTATCTCCGCTTTCCCCGTATTGAACAGGTCGAAAATGAAATACGAGGCGGCCAGCAACGGTATGTACAGAATGGCAGGAAGCATATACTTCGGCTGCTTGAAATTGATTTTCTCAAATATATTCTTCATCGCTGTTCTGATTGTCGGGGTTCTACTATGGGTGTTACCAAATCCTTGTGCCGTTTCCTGAGCAGGCTGTCCTGTACTTCCGTGGCACTTCTCGTTTCCTGTCCGTGGTGGTAGGCTTTTGCCAAACGGTAGATGTTGAATGTGAATGTGCCGATGACAAAGCCGAATACCATGACCAAGAACAGGATCTTGTTCCTGTTGGCAAACTCCTGTATCTTTGCCGCCATTTTGTCTATGCGTGTCGCCTTGGCGAACTTGCGCCCTGCATTCACATCGCGTTCATACCGCTCTTTATATTGAGGATCGTTCTTGTCTGGTATTTTCTCGCCGACCAGCATCCTGCGGAATCCTTTGATGTTCATAACTGTACGTTTTAATAAGTTGTTTTCGTTTTCTGTTCGATGTCTTTATTGAGAAGGGTGCGCCAGTTCACGATCAACAACCCATGCGGATTGTTCTCTGTTCGGGGCACTCGTTTGAGCTGTCCTGCCGTCACTAATTCACGCATCAGGATATTGCTCCTGCGCTCGATACGCTGACGGCCATAGTAGGTGAACTCCATTTTCCCCTTGTCAAAGGCAATGCTGTCGCAATAGATTGAAAAGACGGCACTCGTTCCTAAGATGTTGGAGTAAAAGCCTTTCTCTTTGAGCGTATTGTACTGTGCCAATCCGGTCTCATCCACTAAATACATCGCCTTGTTCATTGTGTAATGGATATATTTGTCATCGGGTGGAAGCGTAAAGAAGAAGTGGTGGAACATCTCTACATGACTCTTGGCTTCCACATCGAGGGTTTCTTCCATGGTGGTGCGGTTGACCAGTATAGGCACGTTGCCGTCCAATACATATACTTTCTGTTGTGCATCTGCAACCATCGTCCTTGCCGTCCAGATACTGCCCATGCTGATGATGATGCAGCCGGCAAGGAAGAGCGAACAGATGATGCCGACCAGTTTGATTTTATTTTCCAGATTCTTGATAACCATACCTTACTGTCTTTGTATTCTTAAACTTTGGGTATATTCACTGTGGAGTATGAGCATAATCTCTTCATTAACCATCCTGACCAGATTTTCAAACTCACAAGCGAATACTTTGGTGTAGAATCCCAGTATATGGACTTGTACATACACCCACCAAATGCCTCGTTTGCGTTTCTTGGCATTCCTGCTGCATTTGGCCAGTTGCAAACAGTAGGTCAGGTATGTCGCCAAAGGAGCTGCATAACAGTCGTAATTCTCAAAGCCCTCTTCCAACTCTTCATGTTTAGGGTCAAGAAGATGGTTTTCTGGTACGTGTAAAATCTCGTCTTTCAAACGCTTGTTGGCAAAGGTCACAAACTTTTCGTCCTCCAGCCATTTGTCAAATTTCTTTTGTAATTCCATTTCTTTATTCTGTTTAATTGTTTGTTAATCTTATCTTGTCAATGTGCCGATTGCACCTGTCGCTGTCATCTTTGCCTGCTGCGCCACACCCTCACCGAAGTTTCGGGTTGAGAATGCGGTATCGCCCTCCGGTATCATCCAGGCGGCCAAGTCCGGAACAAGGTTCAGGCATTTCAATGCCACGATACTTGCTGCCATAAGGTAGCCTGCCGAGAAAAAGGAGTTTTGCAGGTAAGCTGCCATTGTCTGCTCACTTACCGTGATTGCCGTCAGGTTCTCTACCTGTATGCAAAGCACGATGTCGAAAAGCAACAGCACATAAAACCCGACGAAGTAGAGCATCGCACCATAAAAATGTACTGTCAGATACCTTGTCAGCCACTTTGCCCAGGCTCCTTCCCACTTGGGCAATAGCGAGAACGCCCACTGTATCGGACCGAATATCGTCAGCATTCCGAGCAGGATTTGCTGGCAGTAAATTGTTGCCCACCAACCGATTCTAAAAACAATTAAGGCTATGAGCATCACGATTTTATCTATTCCTACCATGATTCCCGATGTGAGAGAGGTGAACCATAGTTTGGCTGCATCTTTCTCCATATTGGTCACTTCGTCCACACCTGTCTGTTCCATGGTGGCTTCTATCAGGTTGGGGTCGGAAGTGCCACTGTGCGCCACATCTGCCTGTGCTTGCAGACTGGTGTACATCGTGTCTCTCGCAAAAATGAGTTGTTGCACCTCCTGGAATTTATCCTCAATATGTGTGGCTTCTGCCTGATACAGGTCGTGCGTATAAGAACCGATGCAGTTCGGGATATAGGACAGAAAGTCCAACACACACCAGTTGCTGCCGCTGTTTACCATGCCTGTGTCTGCCGGTGGGTACCACCAACAGAGAATGATGGAAATCGCCAACGGCTTGAACAGCTTCATAATATCCAGCGGCTCGTTCTTGACCATCATCTTATACGCCATGCCTGCCGCCATAATAATGGCGAACAGGGCTGCGAGTGCCATACACATCTGCAATATCCACCAAAACGGCCCCTGTGAACCTGTAAACGTGGCATCCGTCAGGAACTCGTTGGTCTGAAAAATCACGTCATCTATCTCTTCTTCAAGCAGATTGATGCCGAAGTCTGAAAGTATATCTCCGCTTGCCATTTGTCTGTTTGTTTATCATACTATTATTATCTGTTTACACTCTCATTACCGTTTCCGTCATCGCTTCCGCCATCGCCTTGCGACCCTCGTACTGCCGACCGGGATTCATTCCAGCGGCTCATGGCATTGCTGATGATGCTTCTCTTGTCTATCGAGCGGTTGTTGCTTGCCGAAAGGAGATTTTTCGTGGCATTGCGGTTGCTCAACTGGACGAGGTATTTGACCAGCACATCATTCTGCTTGGAGACATCGGCATAGATTTGCAGATATTGTCGCTTTCGCTCTGCATTGGGCATATAGGCATCCTTTGTCGCTTTGATGGCGCATTGATATACCTGGTAGTAGTCGCTCCAACGTTCTTTCTCTTTTGGTAAGCCGCCTGTCAGCAATATGCGGTCTATGTTCTTCTGAAACTGCCGCATCTGGGATTCTACCTTGTCCTTTTCCGCAAGCCAGGCAAGATCCACCTGTCGGTCTGCCACATTCAAGGCTTCAATCTTGGCCCGGCTGGTCAGTGCGGAGTCAATGGCTTCTGCCTCGTCCACCTGTTGATAGGACGCCACACCTGCCGTCGTGCGGAATGCGAGCTTGTTCTTTACTGCTGCCGTTTTCTTGTATTTGTTGTGCAGCAACGTGTAATAAAGTTCAGGTTTGAGAGCACCGACTCCGGTTTCTCCCACTGTAATCTGATTCATCTTGGGAGAATCGTGGTTGTAAGTGACATATTGGGCTTTCGCTCCGATTGTCACAGCCATCATCATTACTGTTGTCAATATCCATTTCATATATTTCTCTGTTTTTTCGTTGTCAATAATCCAGTTTTCCTGATTGCCTCCACCTGCCGAAAGCATCGTCTATAAGTTCCCGTTTGCTTTTGGTGCGATAGACTTTCTCTTTCCAATAGCCGATACGGACTTGTATGTACCGCCACGTCTCGAAGTAGGCCCTGTTCAGATGTCTTTCGATAGTGTCTAAAGAATGGTTGATGCTGTTCAGCACCATCAGCAAGTCCGAAGTGGAACAGACTGCCGCTCCTGTGGCGTACAATACCAAATCGCTCACGGACTTGTAGAGGTATTCGCCTTCCTGGGCTATCATCCGTATGGCTCTGGCATTGATGGAGAGTATCAGCGTATCTGCCAACTCAATGTGCTTCCGTTTGATGACTTTTTCGTTGAAATCTTCAAGCATCGCCTTGTAGTCAGAGATTCTGTCACTGACTCCCTGATAGGTGGAATGGACATTCAACGCCGTGCGTAGCGACTGGTACATCACGTCAATCACATCGAAGGCTCTGGTGTATTTATCCAAATCCACGTTCAACTCCTTGTAACCGACAGTCTCCTTACAGCTGTATTCGTGCAGGAGTTTGTTGCTGTGTTCCAATGTGGAGCGGGCCAGCAACAGGCTGCGCTGTTGCTTATGGTCGTTGATGTAGGCTTCTACCGTTCCTACATCAAAACTCCACTGAGCCTTTGCGGACAAAGGGACAAGCAGCATGAGTATCAATCCTAATATGTATGTCTTGCCTGTGTTCATCGCTTGCCCTCCTTGATCTTTTTGTTTCTTACGATCTCCATCCACCGGTCGTGGCATTCTTCCACAAGAGACAGCCTGCGCCCCTGTTCGTCATTGATTGGTGGCAGCACATCCTTCAGCACGTCGATGATACTGCGCTTGTAGTGCATCATCTTTTCCAACGATACCAAGTCCGCATAAATCTTCGTAAGCCGGGAATCCACTTCACGGGCAATCTCAAGACGGTCGCTCGACCAAAGTAGATGGTACATGTCGTTGGTTTTCGTGTCATCCTGTGGGGCTGTCCGTGCATATTCCGTAGTTATCTTGCATTTCGGATATTCTTTCGCAATCTCGGCTATACGGTCGTTGACTAACTTCGCCTTCTCCTTTTCGTTCATGCCGGGATCGAGTGTCATTATTTCCACCACGTGGGTATCGGAATATTCCGTGGTCAAGTCCCACGAGATTTGCAGGATGGCTCTGTGTATCTTGATACCTAGAAAATATTTCGGTTTGCGTGCGATTTTCAGTGTTGCCCTTAACGTGATGATACCGTTGATATTGGATATCGTCCCTTTTCTGATAAAAGTGTAGCCGTTCCAAGAGCCGTTATCCTGCCAAGTGATGTTGTAAGCCGTCTTGCAGTCCTGCATGATTGCCGGGATGCGGTAGTAGTCATCGGTCGCCACATCATTGTCGTTTTTTGATTCTTCTTTCGCCTGTGCGATTTCAGCCTGTTTTTGCTGCCAGGTGGCAAGCTCCGGCTTCAGCCTCTCTATTTCCGCCTTGTTCTCATTGTATTTCTGACGGAGTGAGACAGCATCCTCCACACTGGCATTTGCTATCTGTTTGATAAGGGATTCATTTTCTTTCTCCAATGCCGATATTTGAGATTGGAGCGAATAGACTTTGTTGTCCGCTTCTCGTTGTAGAGCGTCCAGTTCCGACAAGTCAAGTTCTTCGCTCTCGGCTGTGGTCTTCATCGCACACTCTTTAGAATGGGCGTTAAGCGACTTTCCGCATTTACGGCACTTGTACTGGGTCGTTCCCTGCCCAAGTGTCGCTCCATCCGAACAGGTCACACTGATTGTTACCGTCTCACAGCCTTTCAGCTTCTCTTCGTTGGTTGCCTGATAATAGTTCCGGCTGTCGGACGCGATATAATAGACATACCCGTCTTCGTTCTCGTTGAACTCTGACAAAAGTGCATTTAGTTGTGCCTTGAAAGTGTTCAAGTCCATGGAGTAGGAGTCAAACAGATCCTCGTAAACGACTTCCTCGTTGTCCCAACTTTTCGTGACGTGGATTTCGTAGGCGTATGCTTTCTTGGTCTGCTTCTTTCCTTTTTTGATGACGTAACTGTGCTGATAATAATTGATGGCGTAATTGAATCCGTCATTGGCATTGTTGAGCTGTTGCACCCTGTTTCTTGACCATCCTGCATAACGCTCCGAATTGGAAAGGGCCTGTTCCCGTTGCGAGGCATTGGGATAGAAATTCGGATCGCTTGTCTTGAAGCGGGTCCATTCGCCACCTTCAAGAATGCTCTTGTCATCGGTCGGAGGCACATAGTCACAAAGCGGCACGCTGCCACGGTCACGTCTGGCGATATACCACCGCTGGGTATAATAGCTGCCCGAAGTCTCATCTAAATAATCGGTAATCCACGAAGTGAGGTTGTAATCACTGAACTTGAACAATCCTGCCACATTGTCCGGACCGCCCACGATACCAAGTATGGTCTGTCCTGCATTGTTTTCCAACTGCTCGAAGAGACCGCTGTAATGCTCGTAGATGTCAATGGCCTTGCTGACCTTGCCGTTCATCAGCTCATGGAAAGAGTTTTGCTGCAAAAGGGCGTTACCGATGTTGGTGATACCCGAAGTGGCAAGACCGGCTCCTATTTGGTAGAGTTTGTCCAAATCGGCTTTTAGGTTCTCTTTCGTGAAATTGCCCGGAACTTTGGATAGGTCGTCAAAGAGGCGTTTCCAATCCACATTGCCGATTTTCGAGAGTTTCAAAATAGCGGCTATCTCTTCGTTGAACTCCAAAAAGGCGATGTCAGAAAATGACAAGGTGCTGTTGGTGACAATGCTCTCGAACTGCATACAGAGGGCTTTGGTATCATCACACACCTTCATCAGATAGCTGCCCCAATGAAGGGCTGTCTGAGGGGAACGGAGCATCAGCTTGGCGACAATCCATGTCTTGGGGATAATCTTGTGTGCCACTAAATGATAGATTCTCCGATAGTAATAATTTTCCGTGGTGCTGCTCCAGATGCCCAAATCTGTGAGTGCTCTGCGCTCCAGGAATTTGCTTGCGAATATACCGGCTGTTGCCACTTCCGAAGCCTTATAGTGTTTCAGGATGGCTTGTACCTGCTCGTCATAATATGCCTCGGCAACAGTTCCTGTACCGTAGGCTGCAACCATTGCGGCCACGGTTTTCGCATCGAAGTTCACGCTGTAATACTGGGCGTGGGCCTGTTGGACGAAAATCGTGGCTATTGTCATTATTATGAGAGCGAACCGTTTCATTGTTGTTTTGTCTTTGGCTGATGAAGATTCAATACTTTCCCGGCAGCGTTCACTTTTTGGGCGAACGGCAGGGATTTGCCTATCCCGGAAGCATCCCAATCGGCACAATACCGCTCGATAGCTTCCTTGTGGCTGCATTGTAGCTCTGTCTTGTAGAGTTTCAACGCTTCTTTCTCCGCTCGTTCCGTGGTGTAGGTCATATAGCATTCATGCGGCTCTTCCACACCATAGACTCCGCTGGTTGTGCCACGGCGGATAAAGACCTCACGGAAGAATGAACGTCCTTCTTTATTTTCTAATCGGTTGATGGTGAATATTTTCTTGCAGTCCACATCGGTCAGTCCGAGTATCGCCTTGATGGTGTCGAAGCGTTCACGGAATTTGCTTTGGTCAAGCAGCATCACCACATCGGAGTTGTTGATGATGGCTTCCTTTACGATTTCAGAGCCGATGATATCCTGGATTTCCTGTGTCACCACACCCACGCTTGCCCAGAACTTTCGGGCGGTCTTGTACATAAACTTGATGTATTCCGCCATAAGTGGGGAAGCGATGGCTTTCCATGCCTCTTCAATGACCAAGACCTTGCGGTTCTTCTTGATGCGCATCTTCTGCAAGAACACGTCCATGATGATGAGCGTCACCAAGGGGAACAGGAGCGGGTCATCTTTTATGGAATCGATTTCGAAGACGATGAAGGTCTCGTCAAACAGCGAACTGTCCATATTCTCGTTCAGGGTCTTTTCGTGATTGCCGCCCCGGTAGAAGTCTTTCATCATATAGCGGTAGGTAGAGAAGTCTATCCCCAAAATGCTGTTCTCGTTGCAGATGTCGGGGATGCGTTGTACGGAGAACTCATAGAATGTGTTGAATGACAATGATTCCACTTTCAGTTCCTTTCTTCTTCGCTCTATCTCGTCGATAACCTTTTCTATCCGTGCGTTCAGTTCCGCTTCGTTTTCGGAACGGTTGCCGCCTTTGTTGCGCTCGTCAATCAGGAGACTTTTGCGCAAATCCTCCCTTTGGGGCGGTGTAAAGCCGTTAAACTTGTTGAAGTAGGTGTCATAATACTCTGTGATGACCTGTTCTATCAGTCTGTCTTCTGTCTTGGTGACAGTCCCTTGGCTTCCTTTCCAAATCAGCAGGACAAGGTTTTTCAGAAAACCGGTCTTCTCCACGTTCAGTTCCTGTCGGTTGATGCGGAACGGATTCATGGTAATGGGGCGTTCCTCCGTGTAGGAGATGTATTTGCCTCCCACGTATTCACACAATCCCTCGTATGAGTTACCGGTATCTACCATGACCACATCAGTCCCTTGCTCGTGAAGCTGGCGCACCACGCTGTTCATGTGGAAACTCTTGCCGCTTCCCGAAGGCCCCAAACAGAAAAAATTGCTGTTGTCGGTCAGTTTTTCCGCGCCCTCTTTTCCTGTGATGTCGATAGCCACAGGTACACCCTGCCTGTCCGTATAATAGATTTTCAAAGGTGTCTTCTCGCTATGCAGGATGCGCTCCTTGTACATCAGACAGGTGGCCGCATCTCCTAAAGTGAGGAAACGGTCATACTCCGGATTCATGCCGTAACAGTTGCCGGGAAAGGAATTGACGAACAGCTCCAACTGGTTATAGGCTCTCTTGGATATGTGGATACCCATCCTCGAAAAACTGTTCTCCAGATGGTTCGTGCATTTGTGGATGTCGGTCTTTGCGGATATGGCTACCACAAGGTTGTAGTGGGTATATACCAATTGCTTGCTCTCTCGTGCCACCACTTCCTGCACACGCTTGATGTCCTCGACTGCCATCTGGTTGCCGGGATTGGGCATACTCGCATGGCGGTTTTTCTTTTTGTCAAGCAAGGCCAACTCTCTCTTTTGGTTGGGAATGAATATCATCTGGTTATACACCACGGCTTCGGCGTTGGGTATGGATGATACCGCAGATACCAAATCCATTGGCATACTGCTGTTGTTGACTTCCACATTCATGTAAGGACGGATGACGGAAGGCAGGCTTACGCTATCCACATCCACAAGGCTATATACCTTGCAACGCCTGTCGCCCATGGAGATACATTCGTCATCCACTTTGAAATTGGTCATGGAGACTACCTTGTCTCTGAAATTCATGGCGAAGTAGCGGTCTGCATAGTCGCTGACTTCCTGTTTGCCCAGAAACTTTATCTGAACACCTGCATCACGCAACTGGTCATGCACCTTGCGTATCTTCACGAGGAAATCACGCCATTTCTTGCTGTCGTATGAAAACAGGCTGCTCTTCTTGGATTCCTGAGTGATGGTCAGATAACATTCGCTGTCGGTGTATGGTCTGCCGTTGAAGTAACGGAAATAGGATGAAGAGAGAAATTCACGTTCCTCACCGTTCATTCCCTCAAAGCTCTTTTTTACAAAAATGTCCTGCTTGTGTAGGGCGTATCCTTCTCCCAATGTCTGTGCTATGGCGGTAAAGAGTTGGGTGAACTCGTAATAGGCATCGATGTTGGCACAATACTTCTGCACCGGATTCTCCACTTTCAGCACAGCGGAATATTCGCCTGTCTTGGTATATATCACACCGATACCGTCTGCATTTTCCACGGAGAAATAGATGTCCTGGAATATCCGCTTCCGTTTGCCTCCCGTGCCAAAGGCATAGACCGAAATGGCCATGCCTGCGCAAATGGCAATAAAAATCAGGAAGATGTATGTAATCATTCGGTTATTTACAATTAAGGGCAGGCTGACCTAATCAAAGGACAAGCCTACCCACGTTCAACATTCAATATATCTATTCATGGTCAAATGGTTTTCTGTTACATTTTCTTGGAATAGGCATAGATGAACACTCCTCGTTCCTGTCGTTTGCTGTGCAGCCCCTTGCGCTGCTTGAACAGAATCAGTCCGGCACCGCTTGTTACGGTAACTGCCAGTACAATCAGTGCGAGAACGAATCCTGCCAGACAGTAGGCTATGATAAAGCCGACTATGGCAATGCCTATCGTAGCTGCCGCCCAATAGATGTATCGTCCCTGAATACCCATAAATTCAAGGGGACGTTGAAGCCCCTTGAACAATGGATAATCGGGATAGTGTTCCTCTCTGCCGTCCATACCGCCTGTGCTTTAAGAGAGACCGAAGAACAGAGGAAGTGCCTGGGCTGCCGCGATGAGGAAGATACAGGCTCCGACCACCATCATGATCTTCTTCTTGACATCCTGCTCCTCGTTGTTCATCGCGATGTAAACCGAGATTGCACCCACTACGGCAACCACACCGGCAATGGCGTAGCACAGTTTTACCACAATGGGAACATACTTGGCGATTTCCTCGCTCACTTGGGTCAATGCCGCTGTACCGGCCGAATAGTCTCCTGCGGTGGTCTGTGCCATCATTGCGGTTACACCACACACCATCATCAGGCAGGTCATCTGCGCTTTCTTGGAGGTCGCAATCTTCTTTGCGAATCGTTTTGCTTTTTCAAACATGCTTGTTTCGTTTTAATTGGACTTTAATTATTGTTTTACACTCGTGATTCTCTAAATTCGGTAGCCGAAGAATGCCGGAAATACGATGGATGCCCCGATAATGAAGAGGCAGGCTCCTACCAGCGTGAGGATATGCTTGGTGATTCCGTCTTCGCCCGTGTTCATCTTGATGTATATCTGGAATGCGGCTATGACCGCAAAACCTCCTGCAACCGCATAAATGATATACTGGACGTACATCATCATCGTTACGACAAAGTCGTGCATCGAAGCCAATGCGTCTGCGCCCCAAGAGTAATTCACGCTGCCGCTCTTTGCGAAGACCGCACAAGGCAGCAGCATGAAGATTGGAGTTATTGCTTTTTTGATGTTCCATCCTGTCATAGTTCGTCTATTGCCGGTTTTATGGTTACACCTCCGTTGGATGGGGAGTTGCCAAGACCTTTTCCCATCATCAATTTGTATAGCTCTGCGGAATTGTAAGGGTTGGAGAAAGTGGCATGTGTCTCTTCCATTTTTTCCTCAATCCTGTGGTTGATTGCTTCAACCACATCCTGCTTGTGCTTTTCGCTCTCCGGTTCTTTATCGTCCGACACAGACTGCGTTTCATCAACGTAGTGTGTCTCATACTCGTTGTCCCCGACATTGAACCCCTTGTCGTTCTCCACCACGCTGACACTTTCTTCCGCATCAAATTCGCTCACGTCGAACTCTTCTTCCTCGGATTTCTTCTTTTCACCGTTTCCGTGAAGGTCTTTGGTTATCATTACCGCATAATATACGATGTATGCTACGGTCAGCACAAGGACGAAAATGAAGTATGCTTTCATATTTTTATAGTCTGAAATTAGAATATGATTAAAATATGACTGTAAAGGAAATACAATATTTTCATACTCTGAAAAATATCTGAGAAATCAGGCAGAATCTTAAACATTTTTGGGTAAAAATCTAAAATCATACTCAAATATCATACTTTGAATGAATTTTCAGACGTTTGACGAGTGCATATAAACACGAAAAGCCCTCCTTGTTAGGGAGAGCCTTCTATGGGTTGTGATATGCTATCAGAGGGAAGACAAAGACTAACGCCTTTTTCCCCTCAGATAGTCATTCAGGTCTTTGTAGTTGTAGTAGTTTTTGGAGTGGTCGATTACCTTTATCCCGTAAAGTCCGGCAATGGTCTCGACGGTCTTTTGCCCGGCGAGGTCGTTATCCAGATAACAATGGATGAAAATATATTGCTCCAGTTCCAGAAGACACTTTTTCAAGTTGCTTATGGAGTTCATTACAAGAAAATCGGTCGGGATGTCAACACATACGTGGTAATCTCCCTTTTTATGCAACATTAGATAAGAGAGGAAATCCACAAACCCTTCAAAAACGCAGACGTGTCTTTGGATGACATCCCTGTTGTACCTGATGACGGATATGTCCTTGCCTTTGATACATCCTTTATAATAAGGATTGCGGACTTCGTAACCGCCCTTGATGTTCTCAAAGGCTATGGCAAAATAGTGCCGTTTGCGCAGTTCATAGTGTATCTCCTTACAATAGGTTCTGCCGACTTCTTCATTTATGCCTCTTGAACGCAGATAAGACAGCAGGGCGTAGTGGTTCAAATCCACCACTTCCACATTCTCCATCTCATCTTCGACAGGGCAGGGTCGGACGGTTCGGCTCTGCAACTGTTGTCCAGGCACACCAATGGCATTCTCGCTGATACGCAGCAGTACCGTACTTACATTGCTTGTTTTATAGAGGTATTTCCCAAGTTCTATGATGTCCCCACCGGCAGAAAGTCCAAAATCGTACCATTCGTTGAGATTGTCATTGACTTTGAAAGACGGGGTGCGTTCCTCCCTTAGCGGCGAGAGATACCAATACTGATACCCCCTGATATTGACTGGATGGTGGCCGGTTATCCGTAGATATTCCACAAGCCGTATCTGTTTTGCTTCGTTGATATTCATTTTAGTATGGTTTACTTATATATACCCACAAACTAAACCATACCGGTTAGAGGTGGAATGAAGGGTTATAGGAATAGGTACGGCCGTTTTTTGTAATGGCATGATGTTCCAATAGAAATTTACACAAGTTTACCAGTGTGTTTCTTCCTCGTGAATACCCAATGCTCTCGTATCCTTTTTTTAGAGCATCAAGCAGAGACTGATAGCCATATTCCGCACTTTCTGCGAAGGTTGATTCCAGGGCGGTTCGGTGTTGCTGCTCGGTCATATCCGTATAGGAAGTCAGTCTGTCCATTTTGTTCTTTTTGAATTGGTGTTCTTTTACCAAGTGCGGGAGAGAGTCTTCTCCGATTTCAAAAGCAAAAGGTGTAAATTCCCGGTCTCTTATGTGCATGGCCCTTACCTCACTGATTTTCCCATTTTCATTGTTTTTTGATATTTGCAGGATAGTCTCGGCCTTATTGTTCAGTTCTGTTCCGATATGCCCTCTGGTATTGTCATCCCCTTTGTTTAGATGTAACACGGTGTGGATGTGCAGCTCGTAATAACTTGACCATCTCATCAGTTCGTTGATTATGTCAAGAGATTCACTGGGACTGTTTATGTCATGGATCAAATCACGGATGCCGTCAATGATTACGAGTCCGATGTTTTGTTCTTCGTGGAGTGCCCATCGTATAATGTCTCTTCTTTGGTCGGGAGTGTATTCTCGCAGAACCAAAAACTGGATATTGTCGTTTTCTTGGTCGGTAGGGAGTCCTGCCAGTTTAAGGATTCGATGAAGTACTTTGTGGCAATGACACTTGCTTTGTTCTGTGTCGATGTATAGGATTCTATTCTTGCAAGATGGCAGTTCTGCTTTGTACTTTAGAATTTCCTTTCCGGAGAGAGCCGATGCGACAATGGCACTGACATTGAATGTCTTTTTGCTTTTGGGTTTACCGGTGGAAGCACTGAAATTTCCTATCGTGGCAATGGTAACGCCGTCTATTTGTACGATTTCCTGTGGAAACTCATACTTTTCGGTAACACTCAGCCTGATATATTTCAGTAAAGATTTGTATTTTGCTTCGTCAATCCGGTAATTGTTGGGTTGCATCATATCTGCTTGCATTATTTTCGGCCTCCTTTTGTTGTTTTGTTCTTATTCTTCTGATTCAAGGCATAAGCAATGATATTTGCTTGCCTTTCAATCTCGCTATTGGAGAAGGAAGGGTTGCGTTTTATCCATTGATTCAGGTCGTCTCTGAGAATGAAGATATTTTTCCCATTAGGTTTATATACGGTAAGCTCTTTTAGCATGGTCAGCTTATAAACGTACCCTTTGGACACTTGTAGATACGCTGCCACTTCGTCTATATTGAGAAAATCTTTTGCCGTATAAGCGATTTTCTCCACATTCCCAAGATGGGTTAGCAGTTCGTCCAAAGATCCGAATCGTTTCAGGAAATTTTCAACTCTCAATATTTCTTGCTGGAAGTTTTCCAAGGAATTGTCTTCAAGGAGCGATTTCAGTCCCTCCATGCGAGAGAGTAATAAATCTATTTCTTTTCTGTTCATATTTTTTCTCCTGTTATAGTGGCTGGTTGTCCGACTGTTTGTACTTGATTTCTCATTGCCCATTCGCAAAGTTCTTTTCGATTGAAATACACTAATTTGCCGTTGGGTTTGTAATGCGGTATTTGTTTGAGTGAAGTGAGCTTGTAGATATAGCTTTCGGACAAACCGAGATAAGCGGAGGCTTCAGCGGTAGTCAGCACCTCTTTGACAGCCCAAATACGTTCTTTCAACTGTATGATGTAATTTTCGATGGTTTGGATTTTATCCACTTCGTTAATCTTTTGTTCCAACGTCTGGAGCCGTTCAAAGGGTTTCTCCGATGCCATCATGGAAATCATGTTCTCCATCTTGGAGAGCATATTGTTTTCATTTGCCGTTCTTCGATGTTTCATTGATTGATGTTGTTGAATTTGACAATAGGAGGTATGCCCTCCGTGGGTAATCGATTACGGAGGGCAAAGGTAGATAAGTGTATTTGCTTGATTATTTTGAGATTATTGAGTATCAACACAACTCTCAATACGGTTCTCAACAAACCGTCATTCCTTTGTTACACTTCTCTGCTTTTGATTAGAACGATGTACTTGTCTATGGTTGCCAAAAACTGCTTGTCAGCGACATTGGGGGTCGTGTCTTTTATGCGATTGAGGGTGGACGACATATCGTGCTGGGTCAGGTGTTTCTTTCCTGAAGAACTGATGATAAGCCGTTTCCTGGCAATTACGGACTGCCAATTATAGCTTATAACATCATGTGAAGCCAGTTTGTCCAACAGCAATACCAACCTGGTATTGTTCTTAGAGGTTACGGTCGGCAAGGTGTCTTTCGAATAACGGCCGGCAACATCGTCAGCATTCAGGACCTCCTTAAACAAACAGACCTCATTGGCGAGTTGCACAATGAGGTCAAGGGTGTGTTTGTCAAGCAATGGCTCTATAGAAAAATTGGAATCACTCAATACCGAAATACCCGAACTGATTTGGTTGGGTTCAATAGGTGTAATGGCATTCTGCAGGTCAGCGGTATAAAAATCCTCAAGAAGCATCGAGACACCGATGCCATCAAATGTTTCTTGGTCAAAATACCTGCGGACAAGCTTTTCGTGGTTTTTCAAAAGATCAACTACCGTGTGATAGTTCTTTTGATGTTCATTTTTGCTCCATGCGTCTGTTGCATCATGAAACCGCTTTGAATGGATAAAGTCAAGCACATATCGCCTGTAACTTTTTTGTCGTGTTACGACTTCTTCCTTGTAAGATACTTGGGCTTGTCCAACCAACCGGAATAGCCCTTCTTTACCGGTCTGCGCTGGTGTTCCTTGAAAACCGCGCATCGCTCTTTTCAAAAAGAGAGAGGTGCAAAGATAATTTCTTTGTCATAAAATAATGTATTAAGTACTAACGCTAACCTCCATGGAGGAAGCTGTATCTTTTTCCTTGCTGCTAAGATAGTTGTCTGCAATGGTTTTTAAGCGGATGTCGTATGTTTCCAATAATCCTTTTTTTACGATAAAGCGGAAATTGCTATCCATACTCTCTCTGTTAGGTGCTTTACCGTTTTGCAAACGGAAACAATTCACGCACTTCACCCATACATCATAGGGATTGTGTGGTTTAAAGGCCAAATGAGCGAAGTACATAAGTCGAGATTGGGTCTTTATCCATACTATCGGTTGTTCAAATACTGTTTCATCAAAAATCCCTTTGAATGCGGCAAATGTCGTATCGGCAGCAATATATCCGCCATCAAGCAGTGCAGAGAACATTGAAAGTATCTCATTTTCGCTATTTGGAGTATGGAATACAACTTTACTCGTATGGATAAGCCGTTCATCTGTGGCTTCTTCATCGGGTGTATTTTCGATGTGATTGAATTTGTCGCAAATAGCTTTTAATTTGGCATCATACCGATCCAACCATCCTGCTCGCTTAATCCAACTGTAGCCCGATACGAAACATCCTTTGTGAGGGGTATGTCCTTTTATGCTGAAACAACATTCTCCCTTTACCCACAAGTCCTTCTTGTTGAATTTGTAAAAAGCCTGATATACGAAAAAAGATAACTGCCGTTGCGTTTTCATCCATTCTACAGGCTTACAGAATTTTGCCTTGTCTAAGATGCCGGCAAATGTTTCAATTTCAGTGTCTGGAGCAATGTATTTATATTTTATTAAGTCCCGGTACAGCTCTTTTATATCTTCTTCATCTTGCGGTGTATAGAAAGTTTCCGTCTTGTGTACAGGCTCAAATTCATTAAAGTCAACTTCCGGGTAAAGAACTTTTGCAGTGTCGTAAAGTTCGGTATTGTACCTTGGAACACGACAAGTGTTGAATCGCCTTCCGTTTTCCCTTTTCCATTGTTTTTCAAAATAGACGTATGTGTTGGGAAACCTGCATATAGTAGATACGGCATAGGCGATTACTTTCAGTTGTATCGGCTTTGTTTGCGGTTCCGGCTGATAGTGTTCATCCAAGAGACCAGCACGTATGGCTCTTTGTAATAATGTAGCCACCTGTTCATTGGCCAAAGGCTCTATCAAATCTTTATATTCGCCTTTCAACTCTTCTTCTTGTCTTTCGCAAAGCGACAGCAAAGATTGCATATTTTCCGCATAACAGTCCACTATCTTGACGTATGCAGAATCGATTTCCTGTCTGTGGCTTTGTACATAGTTTACCACCGGGGTAGTAAATTCGTTGTTTGCGATAAGGTCGGCCAAAAGAGGAGAGGGGGCTTGTTCCATATATTGACAAATCTCTTCCGCCCATTTCCCGATATTCATCCACGAAGAGTCAAGTGCTTCAAATTCTATTTCATCATCCAGATCCAGCTGGCTTTTCATTTCGCCTACGATTCGGGTAATCTTCGTTATCTTTATAACGGTTTCTTGTCTTGTCATAAGCACAGGATTTAATCAATGTCAGGAATCAACGATACAGCATTCTGCTTGTTTTTGTCAAGCACCTTCGCGTAAATTTGTGTTGTGGCCAGTTCTTTGTGTCCTAAAAGTTTTGATACGGTGTAGATGTCTGCACCCAAGTCAAGCATAAGCACGGCGAAGGTATGCCGCCCACAGTGGAAGGTTAAATTCTTATTGATATTGGCAGCCATACTCCAACGCTGTAATTCCAATGAAGTCCAAGCTCCGTATGTAAATCCGGTAAAGACAGGATCTTCCGGGTTACCTCTTTCGCCAAGGTATTTTTCTGCCTGTGAGGAGATGTCAAGATACTCTTGTCCGCCTGTCTTTTTCTGCTTAAATACGATTCGCGTATAGTCTCCAAATTTTTGAACTTCGCTCCATGTGAGTTTCTGAATATCGCTTTTACGAAGTCCGGTCAGGCATGAAAAGAGGAAAGCTCTTTTTAGAATAGGATAGCGGCAAGGAGTAGCAGCCAACTGTTTTACCTCTTCCAAAGTCAGATAGTCACGCTTTACTTCTGCGGCTTTGAATCCCTCGATTCCACGCAAAGGATTTACAGGAATGATTCTTTCATCGTAAGCCTGATTGATGCAGGCACGGAGCTTGTTGAAATAAGAGACCTTTGAATTTTGGGATAATCCTTGGAACACGTCTCTTTCCCTACGTGGACCGGTTCGCTTGTGAGTGTCTTTCTCCACGTTGTTCAAAAAATCCTTGAAGCCGTTTATAAACTCCGGAGTAATATCTTTGAATGTGGTTTTCTCATCACAATAGATTTCGAGATAACGCAAGCAGCTTCTCCAGTTACCCCAGTTTCCCTCAGATTCTGGATTCTTGTGTCTTTCTTCAACCATCTTCCGATAGTATTCCAAAAAAGGAGTATCTTCTTTAAATTGGCGAGTGAAAGAATACTCTCCGTTCTGCATTTCAATGAGGCGTTTGGATTTTATAGCCTGAGCGGTTGCCAATGTCTGTCTGTTCTGCTCACGCTCCAGTGGAGTAGTGGCATCGATTAGATAAAGTTTCAAATACTCTTTCTGGCGTTTCCCATTCCTGTAGATGTCGAGATACAAGCTCACGTTACCGTTTGCCAACTTCTTTTCCCGTAGCTTTACAGGTTCTTTTTGGATTGTTGTTTTTTTAGTCATAGCCTGTTCCTATTTAATGAGAAATGTGATTTATTGTCTCCGAGGGACAGAATTTTGTCCCTCGTGTCCCTTACGGGGGACAATCTGGGGACAAAAATACAAAAAAAATATGAAAACAGGCAGAAAAAACGGAGAGAAAGAGAAAATATAAATTCTCTGAAAGTTATTGATTTTACGCACTTTACAGATTTATATTTTCTCTTTTTATGCTTTTATTTTCTCTGGGTTATTTCCCGATGCAAAACTTCGAGAATACGTTTTTAAGCACATCGTCGTTCGTAATCTCACCTGTGATTTCACCCAGATAATGCATGCAGTCGCGTATGTCGTTGCTGAGAAGATCGCCGGAGATGTTGTTCTCCAAACCTTCCTGAACTCTGTTGATGGATTCAAATGCGTGGTTGAGAGCCTCGTAGTGACGCATGTTGGTTACTATGACACTCTTCTCTTCTTGCAGATCAGCTTGAGCAAAGTGGTTGAGAGTGTCAAATAAATCCTGCTTGTTTTGGTCTTGCTTAGCTGAGATGAACAGACGAACTGTACCTTCGGGCAAAGGCAGAGCCTCAAGGTCTTTACGTTTTGAAGCAGTGATGATATCTTTCTTGTTAAATAGGACAGCCACCTTCTTGCCTGTAACACGTGGCAGGTAACGGTCCAAAAAACTCCTTATCTCGTCGATTACGTAAGACGAATCGATGGTAAGAAGCACAATAGAAGCTTCCTCCATCTTGCGGAAGGTACGTTCAATTCCTAGGTTCTCCACCTCGTCGTCCGTTTCACGGATTCCGGCCGTATCGATGAAGCGGAACAGAATGCCGTCTAACTGCATGGTGTCTTCAATCACGTCGCGGGTAGTGCCATGTACATCACTTACAATGGCTTTTTCCTCATTGAGCAGCCAATTCAGTAGGGTAGACTTGCCTACGTTCGTTTCGCCCACAATGGCTACAGGAATGCCGTTTTTAATAGCGTTACCCAACTTGAAGGAGTTGGCCAACGATGATATTTTCGATTTGATTTCGTTTACTAAAGTGATCAGTTTTAGACGGTCGGCAAATTCAACCTCCTCTTCGCTGAAGTCGAGTTCCAACTCGATGAGAGATACGAAGTCGAGAAGGGAGTCGCGAAGTTTTGCCAATTCGCGCGAGAAACCGCCTTTCATCTGCTTGATAGCCAGGCGGTGGGAAGCCTCGGAGTTGGAGGCAATTAAATCGGCAACGGCTTCGGCTTGAGAGAGGTCCATTTTTCCGTTTGCGAAAGCACGTTGTGTGTATTCACCGGCTTTGGCCATTCTACAGCCGTTGTCTATCAGTAGTTGAAGAATCTGTTGCTGGATATAGATAGAACCATGGCACGCTATCTCCACAGAGTTTTCGCCGGTGAAAGAGTGGGGGGCCACGAAGACTGAACAAACCACCTCATCAACAGTCTCACCGTTAGTCCTTACAATCTGACCATACAGGAAATGATGGCTCGGTGTGTTGGAAAGTTTCTTTTCTCCTTTGAAGGAACGGAAAATCTTGTCTGTAATCGAAAAAGCCTCGTCTCCGGAAACTCTCACAACAGCAATGGCACCGATGCCCGCAGCTGTTGAAATAGCGCATATTGTGTCTGTCATATTCTTTAATCTTTATGTGATGTGATATCCACTTTCACATAACAAAAATAAGACATTTGGACTCAAAATAAAAGAAGAGTAAAATAAAAAACTCAAGAAAAACCAATGAGAAAGTTCTTGTTTTTATGTTTTTTTTAAGATGTTTTTTTTTCGTGAAATAATTTTGATAAGAAATAAATTATCGTAATCTTTGCAATGTTATATCAGACAATGATATGACTTGTGATTTTTGCCCTATGAAGGATAATATGTTGATTTTGTGATAAGATTAGTGAAAAAAACATTACATCGTTTGTGGATAATGAGGATTTTTGCAGTCATTGTATCTGAAATTTGTTGAATCTTATTTGAGAAAATATAATCTTTTCATAGAACATGCTTTTTTGATTAATTCTCTTACGTTTTTGGATTTTTATATCTCCATTGATAAATGAGTTTTAATAACATGATTCAAGTCAAATAGACTTTTCTTATGGTAGGAAAGATATGTGGACTTTTTCGTAAATGTTAATTTGATAAAAGAACCAAGTATAAAATAACTAATTTCAATTCGTTTTATGTGATTAATTTACAGGCATCCATGTGTGAACACCGATGTCTGTTTTTTTTTGTTTTTTTAGAACTCAATAATATACAATTTTTTTGTTAAAAGAAAAGATATTTGTCAATAAAAATGTCAATAAAAATCCCTTTGTGTGTAAATGATTCCATAATTTTGAGCTATCATTACTATGAAAGTGATTTATGTGACAGTGTTAGGTGTTTTTCGTCACCATTTTTTTCGTCACCATTTTTTTAATTAATTTATCTAATTTCAATGAATGGTAGATAGAATGTCGGACTTGTTTTTTATTTAATACACCAATCATAAATAAAAATTTTGGATCAAGTGTGAAACTCTGTGGGTATGTTAAATTCAAGGTTAATCTCAGAAAATTGTACGCGATGATATAAAATAATTATCTGGTTGTTTGTCCTCGCCAAACGAATTCTGTTTTTTTTCAGCTGGAAAAGCAGGCAGAAAAAAGTCCTTAAGGCGTATGGGAACTTTTGCCCCACCTTTTCCTTGATTAAAGCATTTATCTTTAATAGAAATGAGATGCGTATAGGATGGTCAAAAAAAACGGCTGCACCCATTGGCTCAGCCGTTCCTCAATTATGTGAGTTTTTTAGAACTTGTTAGTTATCATATCAACTGCTTTGTCAAGACCAGAAGCGTCTTTGCCTCCTGCTTGAGCGAAGAATGGTTGACCTCCTCCACCACCTTGGATAGCCTTGGCAGAATCTCTGATCATGGCAGTAGCGTTGAATCCATCTTCCATCAAAGCGTCAGAAAGTACAATCGTAAGAGTAGGCTTGCCGTTGCATTGTGTTCCGGCAACGAATATCATCTTATCCTTAACCTCATTTCTGATTTGGAAGGCAACAGACTTAATAATGTCTGGCTGGAATTCTCCTTTCAATACCATCACCTTTACATCTCCCTTGACAGATGCCTGTTTGATGAGCATGTCTTTCATCTGACCAATCTTTTCATGCACGAATACTTCAACTTGTTTCTTCAAATCTGCATTCTCTTCGATTGATTTCTTGATGGACTGTGTCAAACTTGGTGTGTTTGCGAAGAAGTTTTTTGCTTCTTTCAAAATATCTTGTTGCATATCGATCAACTCTTCAGCTTTGACACCAGAAACAGCCTCAATACGACGAACGCCTGCTGCTACTGAACTCTCAGACAAGATGCGGATAATGCCGATCTCGCCGGTTGCGTGTACGTGTGTACCACCACAAAGCTCGATAGATGGACCGTATTTTATAACACGGACTGTATCGCCGTATTTTTCGCCAAACAATGCAATGGCTCCCATTGCGCTGGCTTGGTCAATTGGCATGTTACGAGCCTCTTCCAATAGGATGTTCTCGCGAACCATCTTGTTGGCCAAACGCTCAACCTTACGAAGTTCTTCGTCTGTCACTTTTTGGAAGTGAGAGAAGTCAAAACGTAAGTTTTCTGGAGAAACCAATGATCCTTTTTGCTCAACGTGGTTGCCAAGAACCTGACGTAATGCATAATCAAGCAAGTGGGTTGCTGTATGATTACAAGCTGTCTGCTGACGTTTTTCAACATCAACAATTGCGTGGAATGATGCTGTAGGGTCTGCAGGAATAGCCTTTGCAATATGTATGCTCAAGTTGTTCTCCTTCTTTGTGTCGATGATGGCCGTTTTTGTACCGTCTTCGGCAATGATTACACCGCAGTCTCCCAACTGACCTCCCATCTCTGCATAGAAAGGGGTGCGGTTGAATACAATCTGATAAAGCTCTTGGTTCTTTTGTTTGGTTTTACGGTAACGTAAGATCTCAACGTCAGTTTCCAAAAGATCGTATCCTACAAATTCAGTCTCTCCTTCTTTGATTGTAACCCAGTCGCCTGTCTCAACAGAGGCAGCGTTACGAGCACGCTCTTTCTGCTGCTGCATTTCGATATCGAACTCTTTCAGATTAACTGTCATTCCGTTTTCACGAAGGATAAGTTCTGTCAAATCCAATGGGAATCCGAATGTATCGTAAAGTGTGAAACCTTCTTTTCCTGAAATCTCGGTCTTTCCGGCAGCCTTAGTGTCAACCATCACTTTGTCGAGTAGGCGGATACCAGTCTCCAATGTGCGAAGGAATGACTCTTCCTCTTCCTTGATAACCTTAACGACTAAATTCTGTTGAGCGATCAACTCAGGATAAGCTTCGCCCATACTGTCGATAAGTGCAGGGATGAGTTTGTGCATGAATGCTTGTTTCTGACCGAGGAAAGTATATCCGTAACGTACGGCACGACGAAGAATTCTTCGGATGACGTAACCGGCCTTAGCATTTGAAGGCAATTGCCCGTCTGTGATAGAGAAGGCGATTGTACGGATATGGTCAGCAATAACACGCATTGCAATGTCTGTATTCTTGTCTTTTCCATACTCGCAGTTGCAGATATTTTCAATCTCTTTGATGATTGGTTGGAAAACGTCTGTGTCGTAGTTGGATTTTTTTCCTTGCAAAGCCATACATAGACGTTCGAATCCCATTCCGGTATCAACGTGCTTAGCTGGCAATGACTCCAAAGAACCATCGGCTTTGCGGTTATATTGCATGAATACGTTATTCCAGATCTCTATAACTTGCGGATTATCTTTGTTGACCAAATCACGACCGTTTATTTTCTTACGCTCTTCGTCAGAACGAATGTCGATGTGGATTTCTGAACAAGGTCCGCAAGGCCCTGTATCACCCATTTCCCAGAAGTTATCGTGTTTGTTTCCGTCGATGATTCTATCTTTTGGTAAGAACTGAGCCCAGATTTCAGCAGCTTCATTATCTCTCTCCAATCCATCTTCCTTGCTTCCCTCAAATACGGTTGCGTAAAGACGGTTAGGATCCAATTTTAGAACCTCTACCAAACATTCCCAAGCCCAAGAGATAGCCTCTTTCTTGAAATAATCGCCGAAAGACCAGTTGCCCAACATCTCGAACATTGTGTGGTGGTAAGTGTCGTGCCCTACCTCTTCCAAGTCGTTATGTTTACCGCTGACACGAAGGCATTTTTGGGAGTTTGCGACACGAGGGTACTTACGTGGAGAGTTTCCAAGAAAGATATCCTTGAACTGGTTCATTCCCGCATTGGTGAACATCAATGTAGGGTCGTTTTTAACTACCATAGGAGCCGAAGGTACGATCGTATGTCCTTTCGAAGCAAAAAAATCGGTGAACGATTTACGTATTTCCTTTGCTGTCAACATGATTATTTCAATATTTTCTATTATGGCTTTTCTTCTTAATCTCTTTAGAAAAAGGGCCTTTTTTTGTTTTTATTTTAAAGTGCAAAATTAGAAGAAATAAATGTCAATAAAAAGAAATTAATAACGCAATTTTCTGTAAGTATTCAGTTTGACATTTATTTTATATGTGATAATTTTTAAACTCGTGCTTTACAGGTTGATTTTTTTATGTTTTTTTTCAAAAAAGTGAAAATAAAACATAATGTTTGTTTTGTTGACTAGCTCGTTTGATTATTAATCATTAAATTTACGAAAAAAATTGATTGTATATGGAAATTCAGATTGAATTAGTATTATTAATTGTCTCTATTTTGTTTTTCGTAAGTATCCTTGCCGATAAGGCGGGTTATCGTTTTGGTGTGCCTACATTGTTGCTTTTTTTGGCTGTCGGAATGTTGTTTGGCAGTGATGGCTTAGGTATTCATTTTGAAAACATTCAGTTGGCGCAGACTATTGGAACGGTGGCTCTGTGTATTATCCTTTTTTCGGGCGGTATGGATACTAAGATAGATGATATTCGACCAGTTATTCCACAGGGACTTATCTTGGCTACTTTGGGAGTTTTGCTCACAGCTTTCTTTACAGGCGTTGCTGTTTGGTATATTTTGAACGAGACGCTTGTATCTGTGAGTGTAGGTATTATTACAGCCTTGCTGCTTGCTGCCACGATGTCGTCTACCGATTCGGCTTCTGTCTTTTCTATTCTTCGTTCGAAAGGCCTTGTTCTGAAAAACAATCTCCGTCCGATGTTGGAGTTGGAGAGTGGTAGTAATGACCCTATGGCCTACGTTCTGACCATTACATTGATCGGAATAGTAAATACGCAGGGTGATGTTAGTTTTCTTCGTGCTGCCGGAATCGTGGTGTTGCAACTGATTATTGGTGCTGCAATGGGTTTTTTGCTGGGCAAATTGGTTGTTCTAGGCATGAATAAGCTGAAGATTGAAAATGCCTCGCTTTATCCAATCATGGTGTTGACTTGTTGTGTTTTCATCTTTGCTTCGACCTATTATGTAAAAGGAAACAGCTATTTGGCTGTTTATATAGCTGGATTGGTAGTTGGCAATTCGAAAATGGTCCACAAACGTTCAACGTTGCGTTTTTTTGATGGTATCTCATGGTTGAGTCAGTTGGCCATGTTCCTCACTTTGGGCTTGTTGGTCAATCCACACGAGTTGTATCCTGTTTTGATTCCAGGTTTGCTGATTAGTTTTGTGATGATTTTCATCACTCGTCCATTGAGTGTTTTTATTTCATTGTTGCCTTTCCGAAAGATGGAGTGGAAGGATAAGACTTTCGTTTCGTGGGTAGGATTGAGAGGTGCGGTGCCTATTATTTTTGCCATTTTGACTTTGGCAGAAAATGTGCCCCATTCTCGGTTGATCTTTAATATTGTATTTCTCTGCACTTTGGTTTCGTTGGTGGTTCAAGGCTCGTCCTTGCCTAAGATGGCGCAATGGCTTGGCGTTTCAGAGAAGCCTAATCCGTTGACCTCACCAAAAAATTTTGATATCGAACTGCCCGAAGATGCCAAGTCTGTTCTTTCAGAAGTGGCTGTTAATAGTGATATGTTGCTGAATGGAAATCGTCTTATGGACCTTGGTATGCCTGAAAAAACACTTATTATTATGGTAAAACGAAATAATGCCTATTTCGTTCCAACAGGTAAAACATCCCTTAATGTTGGTGATAAGTTGTTGATTATAACCGATGAACATGAGATGGTTTCTGATGCTTTAAAAGAGTTTGCACAAGATAAGGAGAGAGTGTGATTTCTGTCTTTCAAATCCGTTTTTGCCTAATTGAACTAAATTCCGTCAGTACGTTGACGGAATTTTTTTCTTCAGATTGATCGAATGAAACCAAATTTTGAAAATTTGGATCAAATGAAAAACCTCATAGCCGTTAGGTTATGAATGTTAATATATTGAAATTAATAATGTGTGAGTTTTTATGGCTGTTGTTAACATGTAAACATATTTATAATGTCCTCGCCGGACAGGCCCTACTTTTTCCCTTCAGATGGAAAAAGTAGGCAAAAAGAGCCGCCGCTGTGAGTGCTCTTCTTCCAAAAGTGCCGCACTGTCTGGCTAAACAGTTTTAAACGCGCTCGTACCTCGCTTGAACGGTAAAACTGTTCTTTACGCCATCCAGCACGCCACTTTTGGCGAGCCCTCAAGGCGTATTGGCACATTTACTCAGCCTTTGTGATCTGCGAGGAAAAAGATATTAGAACTTTAACCTGACGGCTATGGTGCCTCTCTGGGTAGGGTGCTCAAAACTTGATTCAAAATCTTGCTCAAAAAGTCCCGCAAAAAGATTAGCATTTAATATTTTTTTATATAAAATATTTTCATTTTTTATTTCATAATTCATTGATTATCATTAAATTTA
>Ga0208197_1000957_pt1 | contig 32592 bp, 29 predicted proteins | sample AD_JPNNA4_MetaG_FD_184444 | JGI IMG/M metagenome (GOLD analysis project Ga0208197, IMG submission 184444) | Active sludge microbial communities of municipal wastewater-treating anaerobic digesters from Japan - AD_JPNNA4_MetaG (SPAdes) (version 2) | ecosystem: Engineered > Bioreactor > Anaerobic...
AAGCAGAACCGACAGGGCTTAGGTGGATGTTTTGCGCCTTTTGGTAAGTAGTAAAAAACAAATGAATTCTTACTTATTTATCTCTTGACATAACACCGCTGGACTCTTATACTGTTATCTCAAATCCGCTTCCATCAGGATCCAATATGCAGCATTTGGTTATGCCTTGGTTATCAGCTCATCTATTTCCGTTTCAACCTTCCTGATTCTTGAGGATTCCCGGCTTTCCAGGCTGCTGAGCTCGCTCAATACGCTTTGTACCTGGCTTTTGACCCGAGATACGCTCTCATGGGAATTCTTAATCTTAGACTGCATAAACCAGTCTGCAATCAACCCGTCAAAGAAAAAATCCGCAAATTTGGCAAAACCTCCTGTTTCAATATGAATATCCTCCCTGATCCTTATATCAGCGAGCTCTGCCCTGAACCGGCGCAGCAGGATTTGGGCTTGCTCCGCCTCATATTTGGCATTATCTATGTGAGAATGCTTTGCCAGGTCAGAAATCAGCCCTCCCCCAAGCATATCCCATACTCCCCAGCCTTCTGCACTGTTAAGGCTGCTCATTGCTTTCTCCAGGCTGCTTATTACACTTCTGCCTGCAGAAATGGCCTCTCTTATCTCTTTCAAAGCGTTTTTGGAATTGTTCAATTGCTCGGTAAGATTCAGCAACTTTTGTGCCCTATCCGGGTCTGATTTTATCAACATGTCTCTCTTAGCAGCATACAGGCTTTCATATTTTCGCTCACAATCCATGTAATTCCCCCGCTCGGAGCAAAGCTTTGAAATTTCATGCTTCACATCCTCCAAATCACGAACTGCCTGGTCGTATTTAAGTTTTGCCCCGAGGGCTTCCTTTTTCTCATTCTCCAAGCGCTCTTCAAGCCTGCCCAAAACAGAGTAAAAAATTCCGGCAAGGCTGTTTCCCTCCAGCTTCTTCACATCAAGATCTTCTTTATCCAGAATAGTCTTTAGCTCTGATACCTTGCTTTCAAGTGACAGCTGCTCATCCTTCAGGCCTTTCAGCATTGAATCAATTTTATACAGGCGAAAAACCCCCTGCTGCGCTTCTTCCAACCTTTTATTTATTTCTGTATACATAACCCTACTCCTTAATACAATTTAAAATTTAAACCTGCTATCAGAAATAATACTATCTAATTATCTCATACTTTTCTGCAGACAATGCATCTATCGCCATATCAATATTTTTGTCTTTGACAAGAATATAGTCTGTGTCGTATGTAGAAATTGCAAATATGCTTATCCCCTTATTTGCAAGTGTTGTACTGATAGAGGAAAGGATTCCTATCAATGAAAAATCCAATGGCCCTTCAACCCTTAAAATTCTCCAATCCTTTTCACACTTTATTTTATTTGGAATACTATCCTGAGAACATACAACTGATAATTCGTCTAGTGTTTTCGTAACGGAATAAAAGCTGCTTTGGAATACCCATTCAGGAATTGCCTCGTCACTGTTAAACCTGCAGACTCCATACAATCCATCCATCAACTTCATTGTTAAAGCTCTTTCTGACATATCTCCTTTCCCTCCTCTTCATACTCTATAGATTTAAATACTAAAGTTCCTTCCCACAGGCCTTGCAGAATCTTGCATCCTCGTCATTAAGGCATCCGCAGCTTCTGCATTTTATTTTTATTACTTCCTTTGTTTCACTGGAATTGGTTATCTGATCAATAACATCTATATTACTGATAACATCATTTATCATTCCGCCCTTCGACTCATTAAACGGCTTCAGGTCTTCTCTCGCCTTTTCAGGGTCCAGCAGCAGCCCCGAACCTGCCGCCCCTTTGGCACCGATATTCATAACAATGGAACCTGCAATCATAAGTATCATTCCTATCACTGCATTTGAAAATGTAGGAATTCTACTGCCGCCAAAGGGATCATTCATAAAGTTTGCAGCTGAAAAAAATACTGAGATGAAGAGTATAAAACCTAAACCCATCATCCCGATTCCGATATAATATGCAGCTTTTCTTTCTCTTGTTATCTTTGCCATATTATCACTCCACACAAAACTTTATTTAATGTTGTTGATGCTCGCTGACTAATGCATAACCTGCTTTCATTAATTCCTCCTCCCCCTGTTATACCGGCAGAACTGTAATTATGTACCCTCCTGCCAATAAGCTCAGGAAATTTGCTGCTATCACATATAACAGCGTTCTCCCTCTGCCACGCTCTTTTAGTATGGCTAAAAATGCAATAATTTCAGCAATGATTACAAAGAATTCCATGAATATCAATGAAAAAACCAGATAGCTTGTCAAAGGTGCAGAGCCATTCAGCCATATGTTTAACGCCCCTTGGGTGATTATATTGATAATCAGAAATACAATCCATGACTTTTTGTTTCTAAATCCGAATAACCAGAATATAATTGCTTCAATTGCCAGTGTCATAATAATGCGCATAGATACCAAAATAATTGATCTTGATAACAATTTCCCCGGTTTAAGTGTTTTGTCCGCTAAATTTAGCGTATAGATGTTGTTATACTTTTTTAAAGGCTTCTCCAACACTATTTCAAAACTGCTCTCCCTTGTACTGACACGAACAGTATAATCCTTTGCTATTCTTAATTCCGATGAGTAAAAAGCATAATACTTTTCAATGACTTTATCTCTTATGTTTGCCATCATATTAGTGTTACCTGAACCAATACTGACCTCAAGGTCTTCAGGAGCATTAGGAACTATTATCAGTATTGACGGCGGTTCTGCTGAATTTCCATAACACACCGAAACAAGGGCAATTAGCATTGATAAAGCCACTATCAAAATTAACCTCTTTTTTCCGCCCATTAAAAGACCTCCTTAAAGCTCTTTTCCACAAGCTTTACAGAATCCTGCATCCTCATCGTTAATGCCTCTGCAGCTTCTGCACCTATGTTAATAACAAGAGAACCTGCGATCATCAAAGCGTACATTGCACATCTGCCTATTCGATAGATGTTATTTTTACATACTCTCCATCCTTTATTAATCTCACATTTATTTTGGAAGTATATGTACCATCTGTTGGTACACTGGTTCTGTAGGTAAATGTAATCTGATACAGATCCTCAGTTAGTTGTTTAATTTCATAACTATCTATCCATGGACTTGATACTCCGGTTACAAAAGAGAACCCCTTATAGTCATCATATCTTTCATCCCTCATATTGTCATCTAATAGTCCATATTGTATAAATCCATTTCTCATCTTAACTGCTTCTGCATACATATTTACAGCTTCCTGCACTGTTGTAGGACTCTCATATTCACTTGCCGGCCTATAATTGCTGTTTTCAATATTCGCCTTGCCGTATGCTCTGACTATTATCTTGTCATTTCCTATAAAACCAAGGCTTACATTTTCATCTAATACATCTCTAAAGTATGATATCGGAACGTAAGTTGTGCCATCTATTACAGCTTGCGGCGTAATGGAAACAGGTTTCCCCTCTACAATAGCACCATCTTTCTCATTCCAGTCTACTTTGTATCCCAAGGCTTCAGCAATAACCCTGAGAGGAATCAGGATATTATCATTACTATTTATCGTCCCTTTATTGCTGTTTATATCTTTTCCATTGTAGTTAATGGTGCCTCTTTCCTTACCATCCTTTATGGAATTATAGACTTCATCCCTAAGGATATCCTTTATATCGCAGGAGTCGATTATAAAATACCTGATACCTGCAGCATACGGAGCGATATCATATAATCCAAAATAAACCACTAATTTATCTCCATCCATATAGAACTCATAATTACCGTTTTTACTTGTTATAGTCTCTTCGTAATCTGGAAAATACGTCTCAGGATCTTTTTCAATTTCTTGTAATATGAAATTTGTAATTACAGAGTTGTAGTCTGCACCTTCCTTAAACAAATCCTTAAATTCATATATTTCTCCGGTTGAAGTGTTAGAAGTGATTGATAATATTTGATTTGTGCCATGGGCGCCACCATAATATGAATCAATATTTAATTGAACTGATAACATTTCACCAAGTTTCACATAGTCATATGTCATATTCATATAGACAACCATAGAAGCTGCTGCTTCACCTTTTTCCATTAACTCCTTCTTAAGGGGCAGCATAGCTTTTGCGGTGGAATTAGCATCTCCAATTGCATCTAAAGCTATATTCAGCACTTTTTTATTCACTTCATCTGCGCCGCTGAACCCTTCAAATATAGGTAATACAACATCAATTGTCTTTATATCATCATTGCTCTTTATTTCTGTATGTGAAACTTTGAAATTATCATCTGCAAAAACACAAGGAACAAATGATATTAATAATGTAACTACCAATAAAACTGCTGCTATTCTTTTCATAATAAAACTCCTCACTTAATTTTCATTCACTTATTGTATTACCGAATACTACCATTGTCCGACGCATATTATCCTTTCACATACTGCAACTAACAGCGTCGTGACGATATTGGACAATAGAATTGAAACCAGCAGGGTTTTTCTGTTCACAGAATCTTTCCTGAGCAGAAAATATACTATTGGCAGCTCTACAGCAATAGTCAGTATTAAGTATCCTGCCAATACAATATAGTAGGGGCCTTTATTGAAAGCGGCAAATATGGAATAGCCGCCGCTGGTAGGAATAAATCTGTATGCCCTCTCCAAATATGGTGCAATAAAAGACATAAGGTTTGCAAGGCATATGATATAAAATGCTTTTTTAAAATCTGTAACCCTGCCTAATTTTATTACCGAAGTTGTTTCAATAAGTATTGTAAAAGCAGCTGCAAAGGGCAAAACCTTCATAGGGCTTGCAGTCACCCAATGCCAGGATGAATTTGCATAGACAATCGATGGAAATAGAAATAAAAAGGTACCAGCCCATACTGCTGATTTAAAGGATTTATGTTCCATGAATACCCCACTCCCCATATACTTCTAATATACTTCTCTAAAATGCTTGGTTGGTCTTCACAATATATCTACTCTTCACTCGTGCTATGTAAGACAAACTGTGAACCATCCCATACAAAATGCTGTTTGATAATCTTCCCTATGCTGTTATCATAGTAAAAATTCAAGAATCCTACCTCTGAGACCTTATCAAAAATTGCAGCATATCGGCTATTTCCTCCACTGCTGAAAATAGTACCTGTCTGTACAGGAAGTATTTCAATTCTATCATCTATGAGGGTAAATAACCTGTATAAATTACCATTGCTTGAGCCATACTGTCCTACCGCAAAGTCCATGTTCCCATCATTATTGTAATCTTCAAATTTCAGGAGGAATACTCTGTTAAATGTTAATTCTTCACTTTCAAAGGCTTTATTAAGGTCAAGCCCGGATATTTCATTTCCCTTGTCATCAATAAGCAGAAGAATAAACTTCCCCTGCCAGTTCCAGCCTTGAAAGGGGCCTGCCTCAGTCTCTTCATATTGCTTTCCTTCTGTCATTTTTACTATCACCTTTTCATAACCGGAATCCTTGTCATAATCAATTGTATTTTCTGAAAGAATATCCCCGATATCCTTGGAATCCTTCTTAGGTTTCATTCCTCCGAAAGAGTAATGGTACTCTGTTGCAGGGGTATCCTCTGAGTCAGGTCGCTTATAATAGGCTGAAAAACTTCCATCCTCCTGATTAAAAATTACTGACTCTGCACCCAAAGCTTCATCAACAATCGCTGCTAAAAAGGAATCTTCATTCCATTCAAATATTTTCACAGAAGGAACCGCTCCCGGCATCGACGCTACAATTTCCTTTATTCCGTCACCATCAATATCCAATTCTGTAGTAATACCTTCTGTCGAAAGAAATTGTGCAGGAATGCCCCGTTCAACTACAAAGTAGCTTGTATTGGAAACGTTACTTCCAAATACTCCTTGGAATTTTATAACCGTTTTCCCGTATAGTTCAAAGGTTCTGACATATGTATTTTCATTCAAAAAGCCCTGAAGGCTTCCCACCGCTCCCAGATCGTAAAATGACTCTCCCGCTGTAAAACCTCCGTGGAGGTTTTCTTTTTCACCTACTTTTTCATAGATATAAGCGCGTCCGCCATCAACACTCACGTTAAGCAGAACAGCACCTATCTGCATATTGTCTTCTTCCTTGATCTTTTGTTCATTCTCAAATTTCTCAAATTTCAAAGGAACCGCATTATCTTCATTAGTGCTTTCTTCAGAGGCATGGGCATTTGCATTGTCATAGTATACATTGGATACGAAGAGATAGCTGTCGTCTTTCTCCTGCAGTGTCAGTACCTTTTTACCGTCAGCGAAGAAAACATCGTCATAGAAAAGGCGGATAATGCCTCCCTCCCGCTCTCCTCCGGAAAAAGTAATATTTGTCCGATAATTGGTGTCACCGTGGTAATAGTAATAGGCATCATATTCCTCCAGGTAAGTAAAATTCTCCAGCCCTATTTTGTCTGTATCCGCTAAAGTCAGTCCAATATATTTTCCAAGCACCGACTCCATGTTGGAACGGCTGATCTTCATACAGGCACAATCCGGCTCCATATCCCATTTGTTATATGCAACAACAGCTGCTCTTTCCTCTTCTGTGGAAAATTCTTCGATGCCGCTGCCACAATAGAATAATTGAAGCATGTCTATTTTTTCGGGTCTTTCATATGTGGAGCTCAAAAACTGATTGCGGATATTCATATATTCTCCGTTAAAGAATTCATCCCCGTTAAAGTATGAAAGCTCCTCATCGGTCAAAGCTGTTATCGTCTCATTACTTTTTCCGGTATAAGTACATCCGGATACAAAGGCCATGATGAGAAACATGGCAAGCATTGTGCCGAGCAGCACCCTGTGTCTCTTTACAGTCATTAAAATTCACTCCTCAATTATCTTCGTTACTTTTTAATTCGGGCATAGGAACTTACTGTTCCTTTAATTCATCGATCAGCTTGCACCATAATTCATAAGACTGTCCGATACTTTCAGGACAGCTGCCCAGCTTTACAACCTCCAGCAGTCTTTTACAGCATCCTTTGGGCTTCTTGTCAAAATCTTCAATAAAACCAAGTGTTCTTTTTCTGCTGGGAAAGTAAGTCCTGTTAATTGCGAACAAGGCTTGAAGAAAATGATCAATTGCCATATCTATTGCAAAATGATAAAAGAGCACATCTTTTCTCATAACAGCGCGTTCCAGGTCCTCCGTATCTTCCAGTGCTTCCATATGGTACCCTGCCAGCTTTGCAGCCAAACTGTCAGGGTATTTCGACAGCCTCTCTTTCAATAAGCACAGGAAGTCATTCTTATCATAAAGAATACTGATATTTTTCAACATGGCACAGCGTCCGATAGGATAGTAATAATTATCCAATCTGTCGGGATAATCTCCATTAAGAATAGAACCCAAATCTCTTAGGGTTTCATCTGTTGCAAAATACATCAGCCAGGTCTCAACGCCATTTATAATCGCAAGGTCTCCAATCCCCCAATGGCCTCCTTCAAATACGTTGATTCTCACTTCCTCAAGCAGGTCGGCAAATTGGTCTAATACCTTCTGTCTGGCCTTAGGTCCGGGTATTATATCACAATATATGAAAATATCAATATCACCCTCACCTGCTTTAGGAAGCGGAGTTTTACCGCCACTTATACCAATTGATTGTACTCCGTCAATTAACGAAATTCTATCTGTTAATTTGTTTAATACATCCTCCGTATCATGAACCATTCTGCTTCCTCCCCAAAAAAGCTCATAGTTATTCGACGATTGAAGGGTTCCATTTGTTGCATATATTTTCAGAAATTTGTAATTTCAACAGCCTGGACCAAATAGAGCTATCCTATGCTCTCCATAATTCTAAATATCTCGTCTTCTTCTATACCTGCAGTTATCCTTACAGTCCATAGATCATCTCCTATATAAAAATATGAATAATATGAAAATTCGTCCTTCAAATACTTACGGCCATTATGTTCTATGGTTTCCGGCACCAATTTCTCTGTACCACTATCATGCAAAACAGTAGTCTTGCCTTTTTTAAAATACAAATATATTCTTTGTGCTTCATCATTGCCCTTATATTCCAGACTGTATCCCCTAACTTCATTTAGCCGATTGTACTCTTTATAATAATAATCCTTTTGATCTTTTTTTGTTTTTTCAAAAAGCTTCATTAAAAATTCTTTATATGCCATTTTTTCTTCATAAGGCTCATAATAATTCTCATACTCATAATAAACACCTGATTCAATTAATGCAAATCCGTCCGGAACATATCCGGGTAAGGGTCCGTAGTGTGATATATTATTCCTCGTATCTTCAATAGTGTAATAATATTCACACCAATTCAATATGCTAAAGTCTGTGAATGCATCAAGGCCTTTAACCGGAATAAATATCGCAATCTTATCATCCGGCAGTTTATCTTCAAGATTTTTTTTAATATAATCAAATTTCTCGACTGATATTTTTCTCTGCTCCTGCTCAAGCATACGGCTTTCATATTCTTCAGCTTCACCGGCAACGCCGGCTTGAATCACAATATTCCCTCTGTCATCAACTAATTTGCCCCTTATTTCTCCGGCATGTGCTTTTACAAATTCCGCGTGTTCCTTTATATATCCCAAGGTGAATGCAGCGGAAATGATTAAAGTAAATGAAATCGCACATATAATGCATAATTTTCTATATGTATTTTTTTTGCTTAATATCCCGGCATTTAATCTTTTCATTATATCTTGTTTGCAATCTGTAAAAGGAATTTCTTCTGTGGCCAAATAATTGATTACATCCTCAAAAGACTGGAATTCCTTCATCATTACTCTCTGCCCCTTCCCTTTTTATTTTCTTTTCGATTTTTAATTTTGCACGCTGAAACTGCTTCCTCAATGCAGGTTCTTTCTTTTTTAGAATTTCTGATATCTCTCTGAAAGATAATCCGCTGACAGTCTTAAGCAGCAGGACACTTCTTTCATAATCAGTCAGAGTTTCTAGTGCAGCCTGCAGTTCATAGCTGTATTCATTTCTAAAGAATGAATCTTCAGCAGCCTCCTCATAGGCTTCATAGCTGAAGTTTTTGGCAAACAAATGCTTCCTCTTTTCTCTTCTCAGAATATCGATACATCTGCTGTGGGCTATGGCATATAAATATTGAGGGACATTTTCTTTCTTCCCGGATAATCGATAATAAGTCAAAAAGACTTCCTGGGTAACATCTTCAGAAGCCTCTTTGCTCCTAAGCATTTGAAAGCAATATTTAAATATGTTGAACTGGTAGTTTTCGATAATAGTCTCAATATCGGCTAAATTCAAATAAATCACCTGTCTTTGTAAATGAGCGCTCATTTAGGATTTATTTATATAACGATTAACAAGTAAACAATGTGACGTAAAAATAATTAAAATTCACAGCTTTGCAATAACAGCTTTCTCTACAATTCGCAAGTATACACTTGTAATTCTCCCTTTCCATTATATCGCAAACCCTTATAAAATTTAACAATTATAAGATAATATACACGAACATACGTTTGCTTTTTACGGCAAAGTTTGGTAATATGATAATATAAATATCTGCAGGGGTGTTTTTATGGACCTTAATGAAAAAATAAAAATATTATCTGATTCTGCGAAATATGATGTATCCTGCTCCTCCAGCGGAAGCAGCAGAAAGAACAGGAAAGGCGGTATAGGAAATGCTGCACCCTCAGGCATCTGCCACAGCTGGACTCCTGACGGCAGGTGCATTTCACTGTTGAAAATACTGCTTACAAACTACTGCATATACGATTGCAAATATTGTGTCAACCGCTCTTCCAACGATGTTCCCAGAGCTGCCTTTACCATCGATGAACTGGTTAACCTCACAATTAATTTTTATAGGAGGAATTATATTGAAGGCCTTTTTCTAAGCTCCGCCGTATGCGTAAGCCCCGACCATACCATGGAGCTGCTCCTGAAGTCTGTCAAGAGGCTCCGGGAGGAGGTCAATTTCAACGGGTACATTCATGTAAAGGCCATTCCTGGAGCAAGCAATAAGCTGATAGAGGAGACAGGAAAATATGTGGACAGGATGAGTGTTAACATTGAGCTTCCTTCAGGCGAAAGCCTCAAGCTGCTGGCGCCCCAAAAGACCAAAGAGTCAATAATCAAGCCTATGGGGCTCATAAAGTCAGGAATAATTCAATATCAGGAAGAAAAGCTAAAGTTTAGAAGTACTCCCCAATTTGTCCCGGGAGGCCAATCCACCCAATTAATCGTTGGTGCCACAAAAGACAATGATTTAAAGATTTTGAAGCTGTCCGAGCATCTTTATAACAGCTACAAGCTTAAAAGGGTATACTATTCCGCCTATGTACCGGTATCAAATCACCCTAATCTTCCGGCAATCAGCGGCCCGCCCCTATTGAGGGAACACCGGCTGTATCAGGCAGACTGGCTCCTCCGGTTTTATGGTTTTAACTCCGGCGAGTTATTAAATGAAGAGAATCCAAACTTTGATGAGCTATTGGATCCAAAGAGCGGCTGGGCTATCAGAAACCTTGACAAATTTCCCGTAGAAGTCAACAAAGCGGATTATTATACATTGCTGAGAGTACCCGGAATAGGAGTCAAATCAGCTCAACGGATAGTTCAGGGGAGAAGGGTATCCATGCTTGACTTTGATGACCTAAAAAAACTCGGAATAGTTCTAAAGCGGGCAAAATATTTCATTACCTGCAAAGGCAGGTATTTCCCCCAAAAAAGCATACCAACCAGTGCGGTATCCATTAAAAACAGACTGCTGCTGGAGGATAATATCAAGAACCGCGAAAATATTGAGCAACTCTCCATATTTTCACTTTTCCCCGGCATAATGGATGGTGAATTATAATGCTGTATTATATTTATGACGGCAGCTTTGACGGGCTTTTGACAGCCATATATGATGCATACTACAATAAAGATTTTCCGGAAAAAATTGTCCCCCAGGACGATTTCACAGACAACTTCTTGATCAGCAAGGTTTACATCCGGACGGACGAAGAGAAATCAAAGAAAGTCCATGATGCCATACTTAAAAAAATATCAAGGCATGCAATGGCTGGCATTATGTATGCCTATCTATCGGAAGATGAGAATGCCGGAATATTTATTTTAGAATACCTGCGTTTTGGCTTCAAGGTCGGAAAAATTGTAGATTCCTACCTTGCCGATGACAGGGTAAACAATATTAACAGACTGGTTACAAAGGTTGCACGGGAAAAGCATCTGCTGGCAGGAATAATAAGGTTCCGCCTGCTTCAAAACAACATCTATTATGCCCCGGTTGAGCCTCAGTATAATACAATATGCCTCCTGGGCAAACATTTTGCCGACAGGATGTCTGATCAGATATTTGTCATACATGACGTGAAAAGGAACTTTGGGGTTTTTTATGACAAAGTCAAATGGTTTATGAGTGACATTGAAATGAATAAGGACATTGTATTGCATGAAAACGAATTATTCTATCAGGAGCTCTGGAAGCAGTATTTTGACGGAATAACAATAAAGAGCAGGATAAATCCAAAGCTCCAGTCAAATCATATGCCTAAAAAATATTGGAAGTATTTAATTGAAATGAAATAATCATTTTATAGTTAATGTTCTGTTGTTTTCGTCCATAATCACTTTTGCATTTACTTTGCCGATCCTGGCTTTTTCGATCCATGTTGACAGAGTATCCAGTGCCGCTTCAAGGTCTTTGCGCCTTAAGGGATCTACCGACTCAATAACAGCGATTGCATTTTTCGTATCTTCGGTAAGCATCGTTCTCTGTCCGTCCCTCCAATTCCAGCAGCGGCATACCGCTCCTTCATCGTCCAAATAACAGATCTCCCCCGGGAGGGTGTAGTCTATCTCTTCATCTCCCAAGGCAAGAAACGGGTCGCCGCCATTTGTGACTGTCAGTCTCAGATCCCCTTTGAATGTATCAACATCCTCCATTCCGCACGGTAAGGCGAATCGGAGCGAAACCCCATTATAAATGTCTACCAGCGGATTAATCACTCCCACTTCATTTCCTTTTTCAATGCGTTTAAGCAGGGCTTCGATGGAGGATCTTGCCCCTTTTTTTGTCTTGAATTTTGAAAATGCATCTCTCCATACCGATATTACCCTGTTTTGGCTTAAAACAGGTTCCGTTAAATACTTCCTCGCTTCCTTGTTTGATTGCTCAAGGAATTCAATAATATCAGGCCGGAACTTTTCGCATCCCTCCTCAGTGTTGTCAATATCATTAATCAACAGCACACCAATTTCACATTCAGGGAAGATATCCCAAAAAGACTGTTCAATTATAAATCTGCTCATTTTTTCCCTCCGTTCGTTTTTTGCCGCATTATATAAAAAATATGCACTAGCTCAACCATTAATTATGCTCATTATCAGAAGGTCATTTTATCCGTTCTCTGATGGGCATAAGTAAATCAAGTTGTAAATCCTCAGGTTCTGTATTATTTAGATAGATATGGTTCACATAATTGAGGTGTTCCTCAATCAGTCCGCACATATGCTCTTGATCTTGCATATCTCCTGCAAACTCATATTTTTCGTTCTTATCCACCCAATCAAGAAGCAATTCCCACTCATTAAAATTGCCCATTGCAATCATATGAGCAGCATACAATCCTCCGACAAAATGCTTTTTGATAAGAGGGAACGGAGGTTCCATATCATCCGGGATTGTCACCCATATTTCATAACCGTGGTAACCAGTTTCATCCATAGGATTTGGATGATTAAATCCATAATGCCTTAAATCCGGTTTGATTTTGCAAAGACCAGTCTCCTGCACAAACCTGTCAATCATCATATAGGCATGATGCTCCGGATCGTCTCCGATGTAATGAGCGGCAGCAACGGTTGCAGGTGGTAAATAGACAATCCTTACATCATTCAACTTTGACAGATGCCCATCTGCTTTTTTTAGTTTATCCATAGCCTTATCCTCCTTAAAATTGATACTTGTCAGAGATAAGGACTCTATAGAAGCTAATATAGTATCATCTTGTGTAATCAAACTATGAATTTGAATATCCGCCGCTTTCTGCAATTCATCAACAAAACGGCTGAGAATACTTTTAATGGTTGATAATGCTGCTATCTCATCATCCAGTTCACTTATATTTTGTTGAAAAACCTCTATAGCTGTAACAGCATCAGGTTTCTGCAGTATCTCTTGGATTTGCTTTAAAGGAATCCGCAGTTTACGCAATATCAAAATTTGACTTAGCCGGGAAAGGGCAGTTTTATTGTACATACGGTAGGCGTAATCTTCTTTTCTAAAGCTTTCTATAAGTCCTATTTGCTCATAATAACGTAACATTCTTGTAGAGATACTATAGCTTTTTGAAACTTGGCTAATCGTCATAGCTTCCATATTTCCTTGCCTCCTTTCTCAAGTGGAGTATAAACTACGACACGATGTCAAAGTCAATATGTATTATAGATTATATTCATTATTTTTCTCTTCTGCATTATGTGCCTCATTGTTCTCTTCTTTTTTTCTTTTTAAGCAGTGTGGATGTATCCAGGTTTTCTGTCTTTACTTTTTCCTTTTTTGCTTCTTTCGCCTTTGTCTCCGGCTTTCCTTCAGCCTGCGGAGGCACCTGAACCTTCTTTTCAGCTGCCTTGGGCTGTGTCTGGACTTTACTTTCAACAGTTCTTGCTGCTTCCCCTAAAGTGTTAAGCTGCCCTTTTGCCTTTACGGTCCTTTTAACCTGAGGCATCAGCTTTGCCTTTACGGCCGAAAGCTTTTCTTCAATCGCTGCAAGGGGCAGGTTCAGCCTTCTTAAGGCAATATCAAGCATATACAGTATAAGCGCAAGTATAAGAAGCGTGGGGGTTAAATCAACCGTCCCGAATATATCCTTTATTTCACCTTTGTAAACATCCTCAGGCGAGCTTATAACGGTTCCTCCCGCTTCCTTAATCAGTATGTCCAAATAGCCCCTCTCAGGCTGTATTCTGTATTCCGGTGAGTATTGCACGGATATCCCTGTACTGGCAGCATTTATCGTCTCCCCGTCCTTCTGTTGAAGCGCCTTGATAATATATGCTCCTGTCTCGGTTATTTCAAAGTCCCCCCTGTACTGCCCCGGTGCAACAGGATAGAGAGTGATCTCACTGCTCTCAAGAGAAGGAGACACTATTGCGGCTTTAGTCTCAAAATCACCCTTATCCGCCTTGTTGATAAGAGTTATAATGCCCTTACCTCCCTGCACTTCAGTCTCTACAGTTATATCATCCTCCCGGTATTTTTCAATAGTCCAGTTGATAAGATTCTGCCACAGCTTTATGTTATTCTCCCAGCCCACATAATTCCTGCTCCATCTTCCGTTTATATCGGAGTTCCATGCAGCGGTCTTGCCCAGACCATACTGCCATACTGTGAGTATCGGATCCTCCTGGTCGCTTGCCAGCACCACCCGGGAGGCACTCTTGGGACTGGCTGCCACATAGCCCAGAAGTGCCGGCAGTCCTTCCTCGGCTGCTCCTGCCAGCACCGGATGAGCATTGGTTATCGAAGGCACAAATTCCCTGTTATTAAGATACGCCCTTGCAGCCATAAAGGTCTCTTTGGCGAATATCCTCGGAATGTTTGCAAACTCATCAGTATAATAGAAGCGTCCGTTGGCTCCCTTTGCTATATCCTGGAGAAGCTGGACATCAGAGCCCTGTCCTACCGCTACGGTTGATACCGTAATATTGTCCCCTGCAAGCTTCTCAACGAGTTCCATGTATCCGGTCCTCTCAGCCTGGCCGTCTGTGAGAAGTATTATATGCTTTATTTTTGTATTGGTTTTCTTTATTGAATCATATCCTTCCTGCAAGGCAGGAATTATGCTTGTTCCCCCTCCTGCCCTTATGGTACCTATGTCATCCCTTATTTTTTCCGCATCATCCGCCTTGCGGGTAGGAACCACCCAGTAGTTGGTATCGTCAAAGGTCAGCACCCCTATCTGATCATTAGGCCTTAAGGACTCCAGAGTCCTTGCCGCAGCTTCCTTGGCAAGATCAAGCTTCATTATTCCGCCCCGGCCTTCTGTCATGCTTCCGGATTTGTCAATTATAAGAACAATGGACATATCCGGTATTTCCTTCTTGCCCTTTAGCTCCATATGTACCGGAAGCACCTTTTCCAAGGGTGTTTTGTAATAACCTCCCAAAGCAAAGGAATTTTCCCCGCCGGCGGCAATAAAGCCTCCTCCCATATCTTTGACATAGGAATCCAAGGAATTCAGAAAACCGTCGCTTAGGTTTTCCGCGGATACATTGCAGGTTATTACAGACTTGTAGGCAGACAATCCCTCCAAGGTTCCCGGTACACTGGCAGCATTAACCCTTACGTAGTTCATTCCGGTAGCTTCAAGCATCCTGACCATCTCATCCGCCTCTCCGGCTATGTCCTCAACAACCAAAATTCTGGGTCTGTCAAGGACATTTGTAAAGGTTGAGGCCTCATTATTCCTGCTTTCCGTATCGGTATCCGGCTCCAGAAGCGCCTTATAGCTCTTGAAGCCTCCTGTTTCTGCCGTATCCCTGAATACAAATCTGTTGCTTCCCTTCTGCAGCGCTACCCTCTCTTCAGCAGCCTTATCCTTTCCGCTGATAAGCGTAAGCTTTGCCTCTGTCTGAACAGTGCTTTCCACAGTCACTATAATATTGAATTCTTCTCCTACTCTCAGGCTTTTGGGCACAGTAACACTCTCCACTGCAGCCTCTTTGCCGATTTCCCGGTTTATCCTGTATACCTTGAAATCAATATCCTGGCCCATCAGGCTTGAAGCCAGATTTGCGCTGTTCCCTTCATTTTCCTCCCCGTCGGTTATCAGTACTATTCTTTTTTTGCTGTCCTGGGGCAGCAGTGACACCGATGTTGTCAGGGCATTTTCTATATTTGTGTATATTCCTCCTGGCTCAGTTTCAATTTTATTAAAACCCGAATCTATGGATACAAAGCTCTCTATGAGAGAGTTATCCCCAAAAGCCACAACACCGGACTGGTCCTTGGAACCCTTCATCTCCAGTGCTTTCCTGACAAACTCCTCTGCGGTTGTCCTGTATTCCCTCATACTGTCCGAGGCATCCACCACGAATATTGTGGTGGTTGTATCCACAAGCCACTTGATATTGACTCCCGTCAGGGCAAGTATCAAAAGCACAAACACGCTGTTTCTCAGGAACAGTATGAGCCTTCTTCTGAGTTTGTACATCTTGCCCAGCTTGCGGGCAGTGTACAATACAAAAAATATGGCTATCGGAATTAAAAAAAGTATCTGCGGTCTTTCAAAATCAATAACCACGTATATACACCACCCATTCTATAGCTGCCGCCATCAGCAGCAAGCCCAGGAACAACTCCTGAAGCCTTGTGCCTCCGGGTGTATTACCTGCTTCAGTAGCTTCTTGAGCAACTACTTCATCAGGTTTGCCGCTTGCCGACTCGGTTTCTGCCGGAAAGTTGACGGCAAAGCTTGAAACCACTTCCGTCTCACCTATCCTTTGTGTCAGTTCATATACACCGTACTGTCCGGTATTATCGAAAGGCAGCATGGGATACGTCAATTCCAGCTTATATCCTATACCCTCCGGGGTTTTTACAACAACTTCCGCAGCCTCAGGATTCGGATTCAAATCTATTGCATCGCCGCACACATATGTGGTTTTTCCTTTTAAATCAATCCCGACAAGGTATGCAGCCAGATTATACATAAAAATAGGATACTCGGTAGTCAAAGCAAAGTCGCTGTCGTGCAGGTCGAAGCCTATTACAGCCGTTTTTCTGCCCCGGTGCTCCCCTGAAATGACAGCCGCATTTTCATCCAAGGTTATCAGCACATCAGCCCAGAAAGGCACTTCCATTTTTCTGAACTTTGAAACGGCAAAGCTTGCATCCTCCATATATTTTGTTAAAGGGTGGGCTGCAATATCTGCAATTCCGCCTTCAAGCTCCGCTCCGGCTTCAACAATTCCATTGCCCGGAGAAGGGTTTATAAGCATAACGCTGCCTGATTCCGGCAGCTGGGATATTCCAGCCGAATCAAAAATATAAAGGTCATAGCCCTCGTATGAATCCTCATCAGGATTTGTCTTGTAAAGCTCAAGCCCTTCTATATTGGACAAAGCCTTTTCTATAAAAACATTCCCCACTGATACCAATAAAGCCTTTTTTGGTTTTGCGGAATCCAGGATGCAGTATACCTGGTTGTCTTCCACCAGATCGTCCTTCTCTGTTAGTTCCGCCCATATATATGAGGCATCGGCGGATATTTCCTCAAAATATACCGATATTGTCTCACCTGCAGGTATTTCAACATTCTTTATATCCAGCACCTTGTCGTTTCCATAAAGTGATATTTCCCTTCCGAGGGAAGTATTTGACCTGTTGGATGCGCGCACCAGAACCGTCAGCCTTCCATTTTCATCGGAATATGAAATATAATCCAGGCTCACATTCACAAGCTCCGATGCAAGAGACACCACCTCCGCATTCAAATCCTCAGTATCCACCGGACTGTCGGTATAGAATACAGCCTTATAGCTGTCACCGCCCTCATATTGTTTGATCATAGCCCTTACAAGACTCACACTGTCATTAATGTTTCCTGAGAAATTGCCGGGATTAATATCCCTCAGCTTGCTTATTGCCTCTCCCTTATCTGTTGTCTTCCCAATTTCAACCCCGGGGCTCCTGCCCACCGTCAAAAGGGTTATATTGGCCTTTGTCCCCGAACGGTTTATCATCTCTTCCGCCAGCTGCTTTGCTTTAGCCAGTCTTGTACCATTTTCATACCTTGCATTCATGCTTCCGGTATTGTCTATTACAATTACCAGGTTGGAATGCATTCCTCCCCCGGTATACAGATAGGGATCGGAAAGTGCAAAAACCAAAAAAAGAATCGATATAAGCTGTAAAAAGAGTAGCAGGTTTTTCTTAAGCTTCTGCCAGGGGGTATTGACTTCGATATCCTTCAGTACCTGCTGCCAAAGGTAGATGCTCGAAATCTGCCTCTCTTCGAATTTCTGCTTCAATATATACATAAACACTACAAGGGGCATAAAGGATAAAAACCACAATGCCCAAGGTGAAAACAGCGTCATAAGTTCACACTCCAATAATACCTGCTTTGGTAAATTCCTCAAGAACTATCTTCTCTATAGGTTCTTCTGAAGAAACCTGTATATAGGCCGCTCCCATCCTGCTGCAAAATTCCCTGATTTTATTCATAAATAAATTCAGCTCTTTATCATATTGCAAAAGCATCGCCGGAGTAACTGATATATCCCTGGCTTCACCGGTTTCACTGTCCAGCAGCCTTATCTGCCCCTCTATTTCCGGGTTCAGTTCTTCAGGTGACAATACATGAATCAGAATTACATCCTGCTTTTTATATAACAGGTATTTTACCGCATCCTCAATTCCTCCCGGGGTGAAAAAATCAGAAAAGACTATTGAGACTCCGCTTCCCTTGAATTCCTTCTTCTTAATACAGGAATTCAGATCGGTGATACCGCCAAATTGCATATCCTCCAGAAAATCCACACAGTGCCGGAACATCCCCCTGCCGCTCAAGACTGAAGACTGCCTGACAAGTGTTCCTGCCAGACTGTTCAGGCACACTCTGTCCAGATTGTTCAATGCCAGGTAAGCCAGTGTCCCTGAAAGCTTCAAGGCTGACAGGGACTTCTTTGGTTCTCCGAAATACATGGATCTGCTGCTGTCAATAAAAATATTGACCATTGCCTCCCGCTCTTCCATGAAAAGCTTGACAAAAAGCCTGTCGAACCTGCCGTAGGCATTCCAGTCTATACGCCGGAAATCGTCCCCCAGGGAATATTCCCTGAAATCGGAAAACTCTACGGAACTTCCCTTGCTGCGGGACTTCCTGTTGCCTCCCGAACCTGTATTCATCATCATTCTTACGTTTATTACTATTGTATCAAGTTTTTTCAGAAACTCTGCGTCAAAGATCCGTTCACTCAAATCAAACACCCGCTATCCCGTTATGTGCCTTGAAGGTCACAACATTAATGAAGTACATTATTAACTATAAATAAGTAGTAACTTCATCCAAAAGCCGGTCAATCAATACGTCTGTGGTAATCCCGTCAGCCACGGCATCGAAGTTCAGGAAGAACCTGTGCCTCAGAGAAGGGTGCGCAACATATTTAATATCTTCAAAGGAGACATTGTATCTGCCTTCCATGAGAGCCCTTGCCCTGGATGCGGTAATTATTGCCTGGGCGGCTCTCGGGCTTGCACCAAATCGAATATACTTCTTTGCACCTCCAGGTGCCCCTTCGATTTCCGGATGTGTGCCCAATACAACCCTGAGGGCATATTCCTGCACAGGCTTGGCTATCGGCACTTCTCTAATAATCCTTCGCATCAAAAGTATTGACTCCCCGTCTATGACCTTCTGAAGCTCCACTTCCTTATTGGTAGTTGTGATATCCATAATTTCCTTCAGTTCGTCAAAACTGGGGAACAAAACGCTCAGCTTGAACAAAAACCGGTCCATCTGCGCTTCGGGAAGCGGATATGTTCCTTCCATCTCTATGGGATTCTGTGTTGCCAGCACCAGGAAAGGCTGGGGAAGGCTGTAAGTTACCTTTCCCACCGTAACCGTCTGCTCCTGCATAGCCTCCAGAAGTGCGGACTGGGTCTTGGGAGTAGCCCTGTTTATTTCATCAGCCAGCACAAGGTTGGCAAAAACCGGCCCCTTTTGGAACTCGAAACGGCTGTTACCGCTGTCATCCTTTACTATTATGTTGGTACCCATAACATCAGCAGGCATCAAATCAGGTGTAAACTGTATCCTGGAAAAGGACAGGTCCATTACCTTTGACAGGGTCTTTACCAATTGGGTTTTTCCAAGTCCCGGAACCCCTTCAAGAAGCACATTCCCTCCTGCCAGTATTGCAATCAATACCTGCTTTACTATATCCTTCTGCCCGATTATTGTTTTTCCAATCTCGGCTTCAACCTTATTAACGGTATCTATTATCTCCCTGATCTGCTTTTCGTTTATTTCCATATGGCGGCCTCCTCCTAATCCTCCAGTGACGTAAAATATTCTTTAACCATATCCTTCATGCCCGGTGGTATGTCTGATATACTAATGCTTTCCATCGCTCTTTCCTTATACTGGCCGATTATCTGATTATATGGCACCGATGTTCCCCGAACCGTCCGGCTCTTGTCTGTTATGACCTGTTCAACAGTGCCTCCTGTACCTTTCTTTCCGCTGAGGTTGGAGGTTGTGCCTTCCCCCCCTATAGTCTGCGGGGTAAATATCTTCTCATACTCCCCGTCTTTTTTCACTGAGCCGTCCTTTTTACTGATGCCTGAGCTGCCTGAGGGTATGGGGGCTTGATTCTCATTGCCCATATCCGTACCGCTTCCGGCTCCGCTCCCCTGGCCGGATCCCTGACCGCTTCCACCGGGCTGATTGCCCTGGCCTTGCTGGCCATTGCCTCCGGTTGTATTACCCTGACCCTGATGTCCTCCGCTGTCTGCGGCTCCAAGTTCTTTTGCAAGCTCGGATATTGCATTCCTTATGCTTTCATTCTCCATAAGCTCGGAAATGCTTTTATCCAATTCGCCAAGCTCACTTGATATGTCCCCAAGCTCGCCGGAGGCAAGCTTCTCTGCCAGCCCTGCAAATGCCTTGCTTAACTCCGGATTATTCTTTATTTCCTGTGCCAGCTTGGTCAATTCTTCCGCAAGCTTCTGCTTTTCGACCGTCGAAAGCTTCCTTAAAGCTTCCGCCATTTCCTTTATGTTTTCCTTGAAAGCCCTTTCATCGCCGTTTTTTATCATATCCGCAAGGGCTTCTGTCATCTTATTTTTTGAAAGAACATCCACTATCTTTTTCAAATCTTCACCGGGAGAATATTTATCCTTGATATACTCCAGCTTCTTTTCAGCTCTCCCAAGTGCTTTGCTTATTTCCTTCTCATCCTTGGCTTCCTTAAGCTCCTGTTTAAGCTCCGAAAGCTTTGCCTCCAGCTCCTTTTTCTGCTCTTCGGAAAGCTTCGGATTGTTTTTCACTTTCTCAGTCAGTTTGTCGGCCTTCTTCTGCTGTTGGGTTATTTTTTCCTTTAGGCTGTGAAGCTCCTCTGCTCTTTCTGCCATAGGATTCGGTATAAATCCGGAAAGTGCAAGAACTATCGTCAAAATAACGCATATCAATAAATACCTATTGTTTGGCTTTAGAGGTATTCTCTTCTTGTAATCCGTTCCCTTAAGATGTGCCAGGGCATCATTCTTTTCAAGAACTGCAAAGGCGGATTGGCTGCCGATAAGCTCAAGGGCAGTCACTGTCCTCTCCTGCAGGCCTATGGAATCTGCCTTCAGTGCAGCATAATCATACCTTGGGGTCTTAAAGGCGGAATAAAGAAATGCAGCCAGCACAACCGATACCGCTATCTTGAATATGGTCAGATATACATTGTAAATGGGAACAAATCTTGCAGCAACAGCCACACCTATTCCAAGGCACAATGCCAATACAAGCCCAAGTATAATACTATTTATGATAAAAGCGGCATGCAGCCTGTCCCTTATGCGTCTCACCATTCTTATCAGTTCTTTATCGATAGGACTCATAAATATCACTCCTCATAACCCAGTAACCCCTATATGCTGTCTGAAGCCTTTTTCTTTTTTTCTCTCCTGAATCTAAAGAAACCGAATGTGCCTTTCCCTACAGGGTTTATCCTTGCAGCTGATAGTATCAACAACACTGCACACAATACGAGATCAAATATTATATTCCCAAGCCAGGGACTGATTGCATTCGCAGCATTGGAATTCCGGCCGAATCCTGCAGAAAACCCTAAGATGGCATTAATACCTCCATAATACCCAAATTGCTCGGCAAGAAGCGAACCGAAGCCTACCAATGGGTTTGAATATAATATCGGCAAGAATTTATTATAATCCCAATTGTAAAAAATCCTTATATAGAATACTCCTATGAATATGGTTCCAAAAGCCAGGAATGCCAAGGTACCATATGTAAAAACCGTGGAGGCTGTCGTCCTTTTCAGGTGCGCAGAGAAAAACATTCCAATACAGCCTATTGTCACCGCTGTCACAATATAAAAGCCGAAAAGCTGCATTATCTCCTTTATTGATATCCCTCCGAACAGAAATACCATGGAGAAAAGCGGGAATGAAGCAATAATGAGCAGCAGGGTCTGGCTGGTGGAAGCAAAAAGTTTCCCTATTATTATGGATATGGGTTTGAGTCTTGTGCAAAGCACCAGATCCAGAGTCTGCTTCTCCCTTTCCCCCGATATGGCTCCTGCTGTAAGTGCCGGAACAATGAACATTATAAGCATGAATTGAAATACGGCAAGAGCCGTATATGCACCTATGGATATCTGAGGATCAATGTTTGAGCTATAAGGGTCCATGAATGTGGTATAGATGATAAAAACTGCTACAGCAGTAAGCACCAGGAGATATAAGGCAATTATTCCCGCTGCCTTCCAGCCTCTCATTCTTACTTTCAATTCCTTTAAAAGTACGGGATTTATGTTCATTGCTCTTCCTCCCCCTTTGTGACCTTCATGAATACATCCTCCAGGTTGCCGTCCATCTGTGAAAAGGATACAACAGGTATCCCCCTGTTTATCAAATCAGAGAGTACCCTGCTCATCTCCCCGTCTCCGCCTCCGAAACCTGCCTGTATTGTATTCTCGCCAATCACCAGCTTATCGACAAAAGGATACTCCTTCAGGATCAATACCGCATCATCAAGCCTTTCTGTGACCTTTAGCCTGACAACCTTCTTATTATAAACCTGCTGCATTATCTCTTCGTTACTGCCGCTTATCACCATTCTGCCCTGGTCGATGATCCCTATGCTGGTGCAAAGCTCTGCAAGCTCGGGAAGTATGTGGGAGCTTATGATTATCGTCTTTCCCATACCTTTCAGGTTCTTCAATATTTCCTTCATTTCGAACCTTGCCCTGGGATCCATTCCGGAAGCCGGTTCGTCAAGCACAAGGAGCCTGGGGTTGTGAACCAGGCTTCGGGCAAGGCAGAGCCGCTGCTTCATACCCCTTGAAAGGCTGTCTACATATGCTTCTCTCTTACTGCCGAGGTCTACAAGCTCCAAAAGGTCATCGGTGATTCTCTTCCTCTCCTGACCTTTTATATTATATATTGAGGCATAAAACTCCAGGTATTCACTTACCTTCAGGTCATCATAAACTCCAAAGAAATCAGGCATGTATCCGATTTTCTCCTTCATCCTTCTGCTGTTCCGTATGATATCCACTCCATCCAGGGTTATTTCCCCGGAAGTGGCTCTTAAGAGCCCGCAGATAATCTTCATTGTAGTGGTTTTACCCGCTCCGTTGGGACCTACAAAACCGAATATTTCCCCCTCAGCCACCTCCAGATTTAAATCTGAGACTGCCTGGAACTTTCCGTACCTCTTGTTCAGATTCTTTATAGCAAGCACTATTTGACACTCCCCTTCACAGAAATCCGAGGAAGCTGAGCATCAACATCACTCAATTCTACTTTCAGCTTAAGCATGCCGCTGCCGTCCAAATATCTTCCAAGGAGTTCTCGGTGTATTTCAAAGTCCCTGTAGTCTCCCTCAGTCCATTCCTTCTTTTCATTATCCCATATATACTGCCTTACACGCTGGGTATCTCCTACCGTGTACTGTATCTTAACACTCTCAGCTCTGATATCGTCAATTTTGTAATGCACCTCAAAGGAACCCCGTCCATAAAACGTCTTCCCGTAATCATCGTAATTCCCTGCATTCAAATTATTAACAATGGCAGGCTTCAGAAAACCAAGAGGATATTCCACATTTTTTCCGTCTCTGAAGCTCAGATTCACCTTGGAGGTAATAAAGGTCTTCTCATACTTCTTAGTTTCCCTGCCGTTTACCAGCAGATCTTCGGCCACAGGAGTGCTGCTCCAGGCAATCAGCTGTGCTTCATAGCCCTGATACGCCTCATATAAAAGGCCATACTCCAGCACATGCCTTTTTTGAAGGTTCAGCCTGAATTCGGCCATCTCCTCCGGAGTCAGCCTGGTATTTCGATTGATCCTATTAGGTCCGGAATAGGGATCCTTGTATATTGCATTTATCAGCTCATATCTTTGTCCGAAATAACTGCTGGGTTTTATATCTATCTGCTTTGTTTCTCCATTTTTTACAGGCCCTACATCGGCATATTGGGTCGGAGTTATTATATAGCATTCGTCCAGGTCAAAGCCTGAACTGTTGATTATCGTTCCTGCAAAAGAACCCTTTGCGTAATTCAGATTACTCTCCAGTTTGCCGGAAAATTCTTTACCGGTCTCCATAGCAAGGGTCTTCATGCTCCATACACCGCTTTTATAGAACTCCAGCACCGTCCTGGGGGCCAGAGTAATCTTTGAATCTATTCTATTTGAAGTATTTTCACTGTCTATAGGCCCTCTGTAGTAATTATCGTTAATTCTGAGAGGCTTGATATCGAAATCTCCTGCTGCCTCAATCCTGATGTTGTCTTTATTGGGAGTGAAGACTCCTGCATAAACCTTGGGGCTTATAGTTCCGCTGTTATCAATATCCACCAGTGATATGACATTTGTGACGGGTCCGGTCAGCCTGGTTCCGGCACCGGTAAGGTATACAATTCCCGAAAAGGCTATCGAAAGTACAGGTACGGTCACCCACATCAGCTCCCGTTTATCCATTCGCTTCAGTATATAATAGCCTATGGGAGCAGCAAGCAATATATATGCTATATATATGAACACCATGTAAGAGGTTCTGGGCATGGGCAGCTCAGGTATATTCCTGAGCGCATTATCTATGGTATAAAGGTTTTCTCTTACTATCATGCCCTTTTGATATATATCGCTGAAATAGTACTGCGGCATGATGCTCACAATCATCTTATCCGCGAAGGCACTATTCCCGACCCATGTGGAAAGGGGCTCCATTCCGAAATCAAAGGAGGCTACTCCCACCACGCCTTTGCCTTTCTCGATCTTCTGCAGTAATACAAAATCACCGTCTTTCATCACCGGTGTGCTATTATTCATGGTTATATCCAGAACACTGATATTCATTACCGATCCGGTCTTGCTCCCTGCCATCTCATTCAGGCTTGAGGTTGTGAGTGTACTCACTTCTCCTACTTCTCCCGTAATGAAATCATCCTTGAAGGCTGCCAGGGTCTTATTCTGTGAAGGCCCGGTTCCTATAACAAGCATTCCGCCATCCGATACCCACCTCTTCAAAGTCTCATACTGTGCCGCACTGAGCTTTGAAGTGTCATAATTGTTTATGACTATTACATTGAATGTCTTCAACACATCCATGTCCTCCGGAAAGCTATCCTCATCCAGCTTTACGTTTTTTGTGCTGATATTTCCGAAGCTCTGCATGGACACCTTATTTATATATTTAACGCTGTCAAAATCGTCACTTAGTATTCCTATGGCATAGGTATCCGCACTTGATCCCGGATCTATCCTGAAGGATTTTGTGCGTATAATGCTGTCCCCTTCTGCAAGATTTACATTAATCTTGGTGTTGAATACATTCATAGGAACATTCATCAGGAACTTTTTGACGGAATTCCTGGGCAGATTTACGTTAATCGCATATATTGTAATACTGTCGTATTGATTGGGCATTTCAATCTGCAGCTCACCGTTTATATCCCGAAAGTTGTTTTCTATTTCAAAATATACCGGTGCAGCAAAGCCAATTTTATAGAATTTGTCAAAGCCCACCTTCATATCGATTCTTATTTCATCCTCTGCCTCAGCCTGCAAGGGCTGCAGCGCAGGCTGCCCAATGATCAAAGCAAGCATTAGGATGAATGCAGCTGCTCTTAATACTTTTTTCAATGTTTAACCCCCATGTCAAGTCAATTTTCCCTTATACTATGTACAGTCATACCCATTATTATAGACGCATTGTATCGGGCAAATGTTTCGAAGTATATGAATGATGCGACATAACTACTTATACTTAAAGCTGATTTTTGTATTTCTGAATCTTATATATCTTTTCAGCCTGCCGGATACCTCCTGCCTGGCAAAAAAGAATAATGAAAATGCCTCCCATAAGAATACCCAGCCTCCGATGGTAAAGCCCTCTATTAAGATAGCAGTAAAAAAACCAGGCTCTGCTTGCTTCCCTGACAAGTATCCCACCGATAAAAAAGCAACAGCCATTACAATATATAATAGTATTTTTTGCCTGATCTGCTTTAACTCTTTTCTTATGAAATGAACGCTGTAGTCAAAATAATTCTTTACCCCCACTTTTGACAGGTTTTCTTTTTCTATGTCATATTGGTCTTCAGGCAGGTAAAACATCAGTTCCAAAGGAAATTCCAGAGGAATATCGGAATCGCATTCTTCCAAAAAACTAATAAGATCCGGATCCAAATCCCTTCTTTTGATCGGAGAAGGATCCCAGCCATTGAAAATTTCATTGTAATCAATTAGTGAAACCTCAATAATATACGCTTTTGTATCCGGATTCATCTTATATATCTGCTTCAGATAATTCTTCTTTTTCTTAAACATGCGGACCTCCATATATGGTATAAGTACTGATGATATGTATATATTATCCCAATTATTGGCTTTTGTAAACTTTCCTGTATGCCAAGCCCCCTTTATTCTGGTAAAATGAAAGTATATATTTTGCACATGTGAATACAATGCAAAGTGTTTAGTGCAAAATACAAGGAAGCGGAGGAGTATTAATGAATATTGATAGGATGAAAAATCTGCTGATTGAACTTTGCAGTGTTCCAAGCATATCTGAGACACCGGGAGAAATTGAAATGGCAGAAAAGATCTATGAAACAGTCATGAAGATGGATTATTTTAAGAACAACCCGGCTAATGCAGGAATCAACCCCATAAAGAATGACCCCTTCAGAAGATACTATGTCCATGCCTTGATGGAGGGGAAGCCGGAGAGCAAAAAAACCGTTATACTGCTGAGCCACTTTGATGTTGTAAATGTAGAGGATTATGGTGCTTTTAAGGATTATGCATTCAAGCCTTTGGAATATACCGAGCTTCTCAAAAAGGGCAGCGGCATCAGCCTCTCAAAAGAAGCTGAGATGGATCTTGCCTCAGGTGATTATATTTTTGGCCGCGGAATAATGGATATGAAGTTCGGATTAGCCCTTGATGTCGAAATTATGCATCAGTTAGAAAATAAATTGGACAATTTCCCGGGAAATATCCTGTTGCTGTCGGTTCCTGACGAAGAAAACAATTCTGCGGGAATGCTTGCCTCTGTTGAAATGCTGGCAAAATTGAAAGAGGAAAAGGGATTGGAATATGTATGCTGTATTGTATCAGAACCTCATTTTCCAAAATACCCCGGAGACAGCAGCAAGTACATATATACAGGGGCTGTCGGAAAATTACTTCCGGTCTTTTACTGCGTCGGAAAGGAGACTCATGCGGGAGATCCTTTTTCCGGCCTTAACCCTAACCTTCTGACAGCAAAAATAATAGAGAAAATTGAACTTAATCCGGAACTGTCGGATGTATCGGCAAGCTTTATGACGCCGGCTCCGGTATGTCTTAAACAGTCAGACACAAAGAACTCTTATTCTGTCTCAACTCCGGCAGCAGCCTACTCTTATTTTAATTTTATAACCGTAACTTCTGCACCGGATGAAGTACTTAATAAGCTTAAGAGTATCAGCGAAAAGGCATTTGAAGAAGTACTTCACAGCATTGAAAACAAGGCTGACCGCCTCCAGTCCCTTACAGGCAGCAAACCGAAGCTTCCATCCATAAAACCCATGGTAATTACATTCCGGGAGCTTTATAAAATGTGCCTTGAAGCCAGGGGAAAAGAATTTGATGAGCATATGGAGTCCTTTATAAAAGAATCACAGGCAAGCGATCTTAGGGAGCTGTCCGTTGATATAGTCAGGGAAGCGCACAAATTCTGCCCCTATCGTGACCCTATGATAGTCCTGTTCCTTGCGCCCCCTTATTACCCCCACTCGGGAAAAAGCGGACAGAACGGCAAAATAGCTGAAATAACAGAGAAAATCATTAAAAAGGCAAAGTCAGAATATGGTGAGAGTATTTCTTGGGAGCCCTTCTTTCCGGGCCTGTCCGATATGAGCTATTTGGGGCTGCCGGACAATATAGATGTTGAAAGCTTAAAGACAAATCTTCCTTTATGGGGAGACAGATACACAATTCCCTTGGATATAATAGCCGACCTCAATATACCATTTATGAATATTGGGCCTTTGGGAAAGGATGCACATAAATACACTGAAAGGATCAATATCTCATATTCCTTTGAAATAGCATCAAAGCTTGTGTTTGAAGCAGTATTGTCAGCCCTTGATGCAAGGCCTGAGGATTTCGGGTTATAATAAGAATGGAGGTGCTTCAATGGCTAAGGTAATACTTAAGAAGGGCGAAGAAGAGAGAATACTTATGGGCCATCCCTGGGTGTTTGACAATGAAGTGAAGAATATAGACGGGGCTTTTGACCCTGCCGACATTGTTGATGTATGTGACTCAAAGGGCCAGTTCCTGGGAAGGGGATATATAAACCCCAAGTCCAAGATACTGGTAAGAATTATGACCAGGGAGCATGAGGAAATAAACAAGGAATTCTTCAGAAAAAGAATCCTTCAGGCTTGGGAATACAGAAAGAAACTGGTAGATACCTCAAGCTGCCGGGTCATCTTCGGCGAAGCTGACCTTCTGCCTGCCCTTATAGTAGATAAGTTTGGTGACTATCTCAGCATTCAGACCCTGTCCCTGGGAATAGAAAAGTATAAAAGCACAATTGTTGAGCTATTGGAGGAAATTCTTGAGCCCAAGGGGATTTATGAGCGAAATGATGTTCAAATCAGGGAAAAAGAAGGATTGAAGCAGCAAAAAGGCTTCATAAAAGGCCCTTTTGATACTACCGTGGAAATAAGGGAAAATGAAATCAGAATGCTTGTGGATATTGAAAACGGACAGAAAACAGGATACTTCCTGGATCAGAGGGAGAACAGGGCAGCACTCAAGCCCTTTGTGAAGGATGCCCGTGTATTGGACACATTCAGCCATACAGGAGGCTTTGCTCTGCATGCGGCTTACTATGGTGCCAGGGAAGTCACCGCGGTAGACATATCAGAGCATGCAATAGAATACCTTAAAAGGAATGCTGATATCAATGGACTGCAGAAAAAGATAAATGGCGTAACAGGGAATGTCTTTGATGTATTGAAGGAATATCAGACATTAAATGAAAAATTCGATGTGGTTATACTTGATCCTCCAGCCTTCTGCAAGACCAAATCAGCATTGGCCGGAGCATACAGGGGTTATAAGGATATAAACCTGAGGGCTATGAAAATATTGAATCCGGGAGGCTTTCTTGTGACCTGCTCCTGTTCCCACTATATGTATCCGGGACTGTTTATGGAAATGATACAGGATGCAGCAATGGATGCAGGAAAAATAGTCAGGCAAGTGGAATTCAGGACCCAGGCAAAGGATCATCCGGTACTCTACGGTTCCAATGAGTCCATGTACCTGAAATGCATTATACTGCAGGTAATATAGCCAGGCTTTATATCCCGTTTTCCAGCATGAATACTTTCCACCGGCCAAAGCTTTTCCTGTAATGTATATACCATATCTGAGGGTCTTCTTCCCCTTCTATAAAAACCTCCACTCCGGAGGCTATCGTTCCGTCATCCTCTGTTACATACCAGCTATGCCTTACCTGCACAAGCTTCCTGTCAGTTGCCATATAACCTTCCACATGCAGGTCCCCTGAGGTGTATCTTATATAACTGGAATCATCCTCAGAAATAACATACATCGTACCCTTGCAAAGCATATTTTCAACTTTTGCCTTATCCCTATCAAAAGCTGCCTGCACAAATTCACAGGATTTTGAAGCAATAAACTCGCCTAATTCATCAATATTCATCACTTCTGTATTTTCTTGTACCTCCGGCTGAATTTGGATATCATCTGCTTCTTTTAAACCTTCCGGTACAGCATCGGAGATTTGCCCCCTGTGCCCTGACAGTGCACCTCCAAGACAGAGGTCGGTAAATGCAAGTACGAGAAACATGACAGCAAAATATTGCAAATATCTCTTCACTGTGTTCACCCCAATAATAGAAACTCATAGTGAAGTTATTATTTGCCAAGCAGCTCAATATAATACAAGGTATATTATCTATATTATTGCTTTAATGAACCTTTTATGCCTATCCCTGGACAAATCGATATAATCTGCCCCGGCTCTGACGATAGGCTGCCATATCCTATTAGGATTTATGAACACTACCTCACACATTTCACCGCTATTGAGCTCTACGAAATCATTAACATAAGAATTGGCAATATTCTTCAGAAACACTGTCAGCACCTTGGTATCCAGCTTGCCAAAGGTCTGCATTTCAAAATTCTTGATTACCTCAAAGGGGCACATCCTGTTACGGTAGGACCTGTTGGAGGTCATTGCATCATATATATCGGCTATTGCTACTATCTTGGGGAACAGGGGTATGTCTTCATCCAATGAGCCTATGGGGTACCCTGAACCATCAATTTTCTCATGATGCATCAATACCGAATACTTCATATTAGCTGTTGCATCCAAGATATTATCCATCATCATATATCCAAAAATAGTATGCTTCTTTACCTCTTCAAACTCGCTTTTCGTAAGCTTTCCGGGCTTCTGCAGAAGCCTTTCGGGTATCTTAGTCTTCCCTATGTCATGAAGCAATCCTGCTGTTGCAATCTCGTCAATTTCTTTATCACTGAGCTCCAGCCATTTCGCAATTATGATTGACATAAGCGACACATTTAGTGAATGGGAATATGTATAATCATCCAAGGGCCTTGCCAAATGAAGATAGTTTATAACTTCACTTACAGTACTGAATTCCCTTATTATATGCCTGCTGATCTGACCCACTGTTTGCACATCTACAGCTGCACCTCTGCCAATTTCTTTAATAATGTAAGTTACCTCGTCTACTTTGGCTGCATACTTTTCTTTAAAAGCTCTAATTTTGCCGGAATCATAGACACTGGGTATCTCTTCTTCCTGAATGGCATATAAACTATCATTCTCGGTGAGCCTGACTCTGACTTTATCTACACTATTCGCATGGATTTTTTCAATCTGCCATTGATCAAGTATAGTATTCTTGTTGAGAATTAAAACCCCTAAAGTATTATAAATATCTTCATATACTGTCATCCCAGGCTTTAGTATGCTTGACGGAAGATTCATCACTTTCACAGACTCTCACCTCACTAAATGATACCTATGCAATATAGTAATTGCAAGCAATTGCAGATATCTGCAATTATTATACCACTTTATTCTGTCAAAATAAACCTGATATTTACATGATATTACAATTATAGGATATTTACTATTTTTTCATCTTAACCTATAATAAAGCTTCCCGATACCAAAAAGCAGTTCGGAAATCTCCTCGTTCCTGATCACACGATTGCATATTGCCGGTTTGTATGGCTCCGCTCTCTCCATAGAAGCCAGATAACCCAACAATTTGTTTTTTTCAATAATACCGTCCAAACTGAACAGAGAAAAGCTGTTAATCCCTATCTCCTTTAATATCCCTATATCCTTTTCAAATTCGGAGATATTCTCATAGCACGGTTCATTGCCCATTTTCCCCACATTCGTCACTCCAATTGAGACAGCAAGCTTATCTTTCAGAACTTCTTTCAAATATGATATCTGGTGATACATCAAGTAATCTACATCTGCCTTCCTGATCTTTTTCAGTTCGTTTCTTATCATTGTTGAATAATACATAAGATTGTATTTATCCCATCCCACATCAAAAACAGGTATTTCAAGGGCGTTTTGAATCAGCTCGGATTTGAATCGTATGTCATAATAACAATGCCTTATACAGGCAGCATAGCTTTCCAGACCCTTTGAACGCAAGAACCGGGCAGTGTCGGACAAAATCCTGCCGGCCTCAGTAAAGCGCTTTCTGTTCAGATTCGCAGTAAGCATTTTTCCGCATGTTATTAGAAGACTGATAATATTTTGGGGCTCACACAGGCTTTTAATATCCTGTAACGGTGATTCCAGATCTATACACAATCCCTTTATTTTCAAACCTTTATACTCAAATCTCTCTGCCAACTTCCTCACATATCTGTCGAATTGCTCCGCATTTCTTTCATTAATCCAATATCCCATTTCATCAGAAAGGGTTGCCCATATGGATAAAGGCACATGGTGGTCATTGTAGGTTCTGACCATATTATAAAAGTCCTCGCTGTCGTGCCCGTATTCCAGTTTATAGTTCAAGGTTACATTATACCTTTTGAATGCATCGATTATATAATCTCTGCAAACTTCCTCCGGAGGAGTGAATTCGCACCATATCCTGGTTTCCATATTTGCCTCCTATATTCAGCATACGAAATCTTATGCGTATTAGAAGAATGATGCGACGAATTTGAAGTTTGCATAACCCTCTGCAAGAGACAGTATAGTATATCGAGGCACACGGATTATGATTTTGACAGGCCTAATGCAATGCCTTTGGAAAAG
>Ga0208197_1000959_pt1 | contig 32554 bp, 34 predicted proteins | sample AD_JPNNA4_MetaG_FD_184444 | JGI IMG/M metagenome (GOLD analysis project Ga0208197, IMG submission 184444) | Active sludge microbial communities of municipal wastewater-treating anaerobic digesters from Japan - AD_JPNNA4_MetaG (SPAdes) (version 2) | ecosystem: Engineered > Bioreactor > Anaerobic...
GATGAAAATCATGATCCCAGTTTCTGAGAAAAACGCTTTAAAACTTGTAGATGCATACATTTGGGAAGAAGGTCAAAAGATAACTGGTACAAAATCATATTCATTTCACCCATATAGCCTAACAAATAAGATAATTGACAAAGGAACTTTCTACGAAATAGAGGTCTTAAGAGGGATTGGAAAACTAGATGGAAATAATCTTACCGTAAGCTACCATGCCCTAAAGTTTGAGGTAAATAAAAATACAGGCGATGTTACTTACAAGGGGATAGCAGATTCAGGATTCCCAAATACAATTTACATAAGAGTATCCTAAGTATAGCCACCAAATAATTTGTTTAAGCACTGTTTACAATAAGTTTTCTTTTTTTCATCAATATCATAGATATCTTTAGAGATATTCATTGCACATCCTGGAATCTTACAATGATCAAGCCCGAGGGTATGCCCAAGTTCATGCAAGGCTTCTTTTAATGCCCTTTCTTTAATTAAAAAATTACTTTTAAAGTGATTCTCTAAAGGGGCTGTTGTGACAATTGCAATTTCACCACCCACTTCTGCTTCACCAAATAGAGTTCCAGTAAATCCAGATTTATATATCTCTACATCTACCAAAACTAATACTTTTAGAAGAACTTCAGCTTTTCCAAATTTTTTAAGAGATTCTTCTCGTCTTTCTTTTCCAAAAATAAATAAGCTTTGGGTATTGTACTTACCTATGTGGGGGGTATATGCAGTTGAAGGAATTTTGTATATGGGGATCCCTCTAGAATTCGAAATATTGTAATAACAATTCGCATTTATAGCAAGTGTATCCCACAAAAGACTTTGTAATTCTTTTTGGAATTCTGTGAGGAATTTTTCATCAAAATTCCCTGCGGCTGCAATTCTAATGTAAAGCTTGTTATAAACCATTAAAGTTTATAAATCTAATAACTTAAAAGACTTACTAAATTTTTTTTAATCATACTAAACTATAAAAATAAAAAAATAATTAGTTAATATATGAAAAGATTCATAGTTTTTGAAGGTATAGATGCATCAGGAAAAGAGACACAAGCAAAGTTATTAGCTTCATTTTTTATTAATAAAGGCCATAAAGTTCTGCTTACACATGAACCAATATACGATAAACCCATTGGAAAAATAATAAGGTCAAATTTAGAAAAAAAGATTTCTTTAGCACCCGAAACAATTGCAATGCTCTATGCTGCCGATAGATATGAACATTATTTACAAATAAAAAAAGCACTTTCTGAGGAGAAAATTGTAATTTCAGACAGGTACAAATACTCTAATATGGCATATCAAGGGGCAAACGGTGTTAATCCTGAATGGATCGAGGAAATAGAAAAATATTCTAAAGATCCTGACTTGATATTCTACATTCGTGTGAAACCAGAATCTGCAATGAAGCGGAGAAAAGAAAAAGACCTTTATGAGGAAAACATTGACTTTCAGAGAAAAGTTTTCCATATATACGAAGAACTATCAAAAAAATACAATTTCATAACTATTGATGGAGAAAAATCTATTGATGAAATTCATAAAGACATTATAAAATATTTGGAATGACTTACGTATAAGACGGTTCAACTACATAATTCATTGTAGTCTTAAATTGCTTAAGATCTACTAAAACTTTTTTGAGATTTCCTTTGCTAATTTCTTCAGGAAGTTCCTTTGTTGCATAAATATACATCACTCTTGGCAATGCCTTAACTTTTGTGTCAATCTCACCTTTACTGTAAGATTCCCAAGCTCTTTCAATTGCAGTTGAAAAAGCAATTTGTTTTTCGTTATAATTGCCGCCAGTTTCAATTGCTAGAATTAACTCTTCCAGAGTATTAATTATATTTTTAAGTGGATCCATGATATCATTTTTCCGATTTAATTTTAAGTTTATCTGTTTACTCTTTAAGTGAATAATAATCAAAGATTTGCTTTGAGCTTTTGTTTTAATTGGGTGGAACTATTCATCAAAAATAATTTAGGAAAATAATAAAAAATAAATTAAATCATGGAATGTTACAACCTTCTGCATCTGGATGATTTTTGCACCTGTTTCCCTTAAGCAATTTAATTATAAAGTCAATTGGAAGAGAAGTTCCAGGGCCTCTATTAGAAGGATAGTGGTAACCCATATCTATAGTTAAAGTGTCCCATTTTTCATCAATTCTTGTCGTTCTATCCGCAAGGCCAAGGATGGCAGCTAATGTGGAGCCTTTATCGACAGAAGGGCTTAAGAATGATAGGTAGTAATTCCCTAGCCTTCCGGTGGTATAATGTGGATCCTTGGATATCGAGCCTATACCTGGTGTTACACCACTATAGTTAGTGCCATTGTTCCAAACGTTATTATATATACTGGTAATTTACTGTGCCATCATTATATATGCCATTGCCAGGATTGTTAGTTATGATTGAATCTTTAACCGTTAATGACGCATCAATACCGCCTTCAACATGAATTCCGTCATCATTAATACTTTTATCTATTGTGCATGATTGAACAGTCAATTGGAATTTATTACGTGCAATGATAGCATACTCCATACAGTCATAAAACAAGCAATTTTTTATAGTTATTTGGCGTTCACCATTATCTAAGTATACACCCTCACCTTTCTCAAATTCACAATTTTGTATTGTTGCAATTATTAGATTCGATGGATTACTACCTAAATCTATGGCGCTATTATTAAAGCGGCAATTATCTATATTAACATTCATTGGATTATTGCCATAAAAAATGAAAGAAGATGTGCCTGATGGAGCATTAAAATATATTTTTGATATGTCTATTGTTACAGGAATTCCATTTGCAATGAATTCGAACACCCAATAAGGAGGGAGCGGAGGGATCGGGCTCCTTACAATAATAGTATTTCTATCTCCATCGCCAATTAATGTCAAACTCTTGTCTTGGATTACTATTAAATCGTCTACTGCATAAGTTCCAGCATGTATGTATACTGTATCCCCTGATGAAGCGCTATTAATTTTGGATTCCAGATCATCCCCAGGGTATACATGTATCGTTCCAGCCGAAACTGGTGCTATTATCGTTAAAAGACTCAACAACAACAATGTCGATACTAAAATTCCTTTGATTTTATTCATAGTGGCCACCATGTCATGTGCAATTAAATAACATATAACTTTGCGATATTCGTAGGATAATCTCATAAAAACTAATCTTTCCTGTGATTTTTGGGATTTCAGTATTTGATTCCATCAAAAAGAAGATATGATCGTATCAAATAGCAAAGAGTTTTATATTTTGAAATATATAGTCGTGGTATGTCAATAGTATTGTCCGTATTAAATGAAGGAGAAGTCTTTATAGTAAAAGACCTTGATCCAAAAGTAATTAGTTTTTTAGAAAGAAATATTGACGGACTGATGATAAAAACAGAGAATCTACAAGGAATTGCAGGAATAAAGTATATTACACTGCCCCCAGGTTACAAAATAATTATAGAAGGAAACTTAATTAAGATCTTCTTCCCAGAAGGTGAAATAAAAAAAGGGCCGATAAACATTCTATATTAAGGCCTAAATAGATCCTTTTCTTTTTCTCTCAAGAGCTCTTTAGAGGATCCAATACCTTTGATATACTTTGCACCTCTGATTATTACAGCAGGGATACCCTCATTTGATTGACCCATTAAAAGTGATGCCGCAGAAGCAGCTTCGTCTGCTGTTGCGATTATAGAAGATTTTAACTCATATCCATATAAGTCCTTTTCTCCTGCCCGCTTCCACAGAGGCTTCATACCTGAAACACCTATAGCAACTCCAATTGCACCACTTCTAAATGGCCTTCCTTGGGTATCTGATATAATTATCACCACCTCTTTTTTTGATAATTTTTTTAACTCTAGCCTAATTTTTTCTGCTTCTTTATCTGGGTCTATTGGTAAAAGTCCAACTATGGATGTATTTCCACAAACATTTGAAACATCTATCCCTGCACTGGCGCATATGTTTCCATCTTTTGTTTCAACAACAATAACAGAGTCTCCTATTTTCAAAACTTCTTTTGATTCGTCAAGAATAAGCTGTACAAGCCTTGGATCCTTGCCAGTTTTTTTTGAAATATCTTTTGCCTTAATTGAAGGATTAATTCTATTAATATCAACAAGTCTGCCTTGTGCCTTAGAAACAACTGTTTCACAAATAACTATAATGTCAGTATCTTGAAGTTCAATTCTATCAAAGATAATTTTAGCAAGGTTATCCCCCTCCTTGATTAGTGGTATTCCTAAAACTGGGATTATTCTTATTTCAGATGTCAATTTTTCACACTCTTTGAACATATATCCATTTTAATAAATGAACTATTTGTATTTTTAAGATATTTGCTTCAATATCCAAATAAATAAGATATTATTAGAAAGTGAAATTTTATCTTTCTTCAATAATCAAAAGAGCTTCACCATAGCTAATTTCGTCCAATTCTTTTATTAACAATCTCTTAATCCGCCCATTTGCATTAGCAACAACTGGGCTCTCCATTTTCATTACACTGATGAGGACTACGGCATCACCACGCTTAATAATTTGTCCTTCTTTGACAATTATGCTTTGAATGATCCCGGGTAGTGGCGATCTTAAAATACTATCGGTCATAGTATGCTATTTAGAGTTTTAAGTATAAATAAATATTGGTTAAAAGAATATATGAATAATGAAAGAAAAAAAGTTTATGCGATAGTTGCTAGAATATCTCCTGCCTTTACAACGTCTCCTTCTTTTACATAAATTTTCTGTAAAACACCAGAAGCAGGAGCAACAATTTCGTTTTCCATTTTCATTGCAGATATTATGAAAAGAACAGAATCTTTTTTGACATGTTTACCAATTTCACCAACTATTTTCAGTATAGCACCAGGTAAAGGTGATTTTAATTCTATTCCCCCATTAGTATGTAACGGATTAATTGGCTTAGATTTTACTACCTCTTTAGGTGCAGCTTTTTCCACTTCCTTCTGTTCAATTTTTGGTTTGGGTATTTGATTTTTTCTTGCTTCAAAAAAGGCTAGTGCTATATCAGGAAATAATGCATAAGATATCACGTCTTCTTCCTTTATGATTTTGTCTTTTACTTCGTCTTTAAATTTTTGATAAGAAGGTTTTTTTAGTTCTGGTGATTTTTCATATGATACTTTTTCATCCCCAATTATTAGTTTCTGGATATCTTTGCTAATAGGCGCAACAGGTCTCCCATATAGTCCTCTAACATAATTCTTAACTTCATTTGGAACAAGTTTGTATCTTTGCCCAGATAGCACATTTAATGTAGCTTGTGCTCCAACAATCTGGCTCAAAGGAGTTACCAGTGGTGGATAACCTAACTCCGCTCTAACTTTTGGAACTTCGAGTAGTATCTCATCAAGCCTATTTTCCGCATTCTGTTCCTTAAGCTGGGAAACTAAGTTTGACATCATACCCCCTGGTATCTGGAAATGAAGGATTTGAGTGTTAACAGAAAGCGAAGCTTCGCTAAGAAGCCCTTTATATTTATCCTTTAATTTCTTGAAGTAATTTGCAATTTTGTAAATCCTTTCTATATCGAGATTAACTTTGTAATCAGTGTTTTCAAGCATTGCATACATTGTTTCTACACTTGGTTGGCTAGTTCCAAATGAGAAAGGGCCTATTGCAGTGTCTATTATGTCTACGCCTGCTTCAATTGCTTTAAAATAGCTAGTTGGAGCCATTCCACTTGTACAGTGCGAGTGTAAACAGACAGGAAGGTCAAAATTTTCTTTAAGTGATTTAACAAGATTGTAAGAATCCATTGGATTAATTAAGCCAGCCATGTCTTTGATACATATAGAATCAATTTCAAGTGCTACCATCTCTTCAGCCACTTTAATATAATACTCAATTGTATGCACAGGGCTTATAGTATAACTTAGGGCACCTTGAGCATGCCCTCCAACTTTTTTGATAGCCTCTATTGGTACTTCCATGTTTCTTACATCGTTTAGGGCATCAAAAATTCTAAAGATATCAATGCCTCTGTCAAATGAAGCTTCAACAAATTTGTGTACAATGTCATCTGGATAATGTTTATATCCAACTAGATTTTGACCTCTCAAAAGCATCTGAAATGGGGTCTTAGGGGCTTCATCTTTCAATTTTGTTATCCGATCCCATGGATCTTCATTAAGAAATCTAATAGCTGAATCAAATGTAGCTCCTCCCCACATCTCAAATGAATGAAATCCTACTTTATCCATTTCCCCAACTATATCTATCATATCATCAGTTCCAAGCCTTGTAGCTATAAGGGACTGATGCGCATCCCGTAGCGTTGTATCTGTTATCTTGATTTTTGACATGGTAATCTCCAACTAAAACATAAGTAAAATATAATTTATCTAAATTAGGAGCCTATGAATCAATTAAAATCCCTGCGTTTTATTAAAAGTAAATCTCATAGTTATGAGCTCCATAATATCTATATTAATTTGATTTGAAATGATTTAAAAATATTACTGTTAGTTTTTTACATATTTTTTTATTTTTGTTTTATAGTGAACATATTTCAATAAATTATGTTTATCAATGCTAAAAAGTATCTAATAAGCGTAATTTTTTAAATCAATGTTTTCTATTTTTTTCATGTTCTCTACCTTCGATTTAAAAGAAATTTCAAAAGAATTATCCTCCATTGAAAAGATGCGAGTAGATAAAATATACCAGCTTGGCAATGAAATAAGGATAAAATTTTTTGGCCGTGGTAGAGAAGATCTTGTTATCAAACCCCCTCTTGCAGTTTTTATTACTTCCTATCCAAAACCTGCACCAAAGAATCCAACTTGGTTTGCAATGCTTCTAAGAAAGCATCTAAAGGCTATGTGGCTCTTTAAAATAGAACAGTATGATTTTGATAGAATTTTAATGCTGTCATTTGGATTTTATGAAGATAACAATCCAGTTGTGAAGTTTGTTTTAATTGTTGAGATGTTTAGAGATGGAAATATTATCTTAGTAAATGAAGATAACGTAATAGTAGGTATTTTATCAAGAGAATATATGAAAGATAGGACGCTTGCTCCAAAGTCAAATTATGACTTTCCTGAAAAGAAAAAAGGATTTGATATTACTATTGATGAAATAATTGAGCTATCAAGAGAAAAAGAAATAGTAAAGGAACTTGCAACCCAGCTTAACATAGGGGGGCTTTATGCTGAAGAAATATGTCTTTTGGCTGGAGTGGATAAATCAAGTAAAAACATATCTCAAAGCGATGCTGCAAAAATCAAAAAGGCATTACACCAACTGGAAACTCAACAAAAAGATCCAATGATAATAAAGAAAAATGGGGAGTTAATAGACATCCCACCTTATAATTTAATTTCTTATAGTAGTCATGAGTATACAAAAGAGAGGTATGAGACTTTTTCAAAAGCTCTTGATGAAGTATATGGAAAAGGAGAGTCTGAAGAAATCTTAAAGGAAGAATTATCCGCACATCAGAAGAAAATAGAAAAATATGAAAGAATGTTAAAATCTCAAAAAGATCTTTATGACTCCTACATAAGAGAACGAGACATTTACAAAAAAATGGGTGATTTAGCTTACGAAAAGTATCCCATAATTGAAGAATCAATAAAAGTCATAGAGCAAGCAAAAAAGAATTACTCTCTTGAGGATATAAAACAAAAATTATTAAATAACAAATTGATTTCGGACATCGATTTTAAAACAGGAATTATAACATTTAACTTCGATATAAAACTTCCAATAGAACTTAAAAAGGACATCAATGAAAATGCTAACTTATTTTATGAAAAATCCAAAAAAATGAAGCGGAAGATTGATGGCGCAAAAACAGCAATGGATAATACTGAAGTCAAGTTACTCAAGCTAAAAGAAGAGGAGGAAGGGTTAGAAATTGAAATTCCGAAGGCAATTGAAAAGAAAGTTAAAGAGTGGTATGAAAGATTTAGGTGGTTTACCTCTAGTGAAGGGCACATAATTCTTGGAGGAAGAGATGCTTCATCTAACGAAGTCATTGTAAAAAAGTATATGGAAGATAACGATATTTATTTTCATGCAGATGCATACGGTGCTCCTCACGTAATAATTAAAGAGGGTAACAAAGCCACTGATGTCACTATAAACGAAGCAGCGATATTTGCCGTGTCATTTTCATCACTTTGGAAGGATGGATATGGAGGAGGGGACGCTTACTGGGTAACACCTGATCAAGTCACAAAGGAGGCCCCTTCAGGAGAATTCTTAAAAAAAGGTGCGTTTGCAATAAAAGGAAAAAGGAACTACCTAAAATCTATTTCAATAAAACTAAGTATAGGGATAACTGTTGATGGTAAAATTATGTGTGGTCCAGATACGCCAGTGCAAAAGCATACAGTTAAAAGCATCAAAATAATGCCAGGAAAACATAAAAAAGAGTCTTTTGCTAAGAGGATAGCGAAGATCCTAGAGACAGAGGACATTGATGGCATCGTTCAAGCATTGCCCCCTGGTGGTTGTGAGATAAGAGGTGAATAGTATGGACAGCTATTTTTACATATTTTTAATATCGATGATTCCTTGGATTGAACTCAGAGGTAGCATCCCTGCAGGGATATTGATGGATCTTGACTTCACTAAAGTATTTTTGATAAGCCTTCTTGGCGGAATACTCATAATCCCATTTGTCTTCTTCCTTTTAGACTATATATTCCCAATCATAAGAAAAATCAAAATCATCGATAGGCTTTACCTTTACTGGGAATCCAAGGTTCAAAAGAGATACAAAAAATACACCGAATGGGAGCTAATAGGGCTCTTGATTTTTGTAGCGATACCACTGCCTGGAACTGGTGCATACTCTGGAACACTCTTATCTTACTTATTTGGCCTTGATAGAAAGTGGTCCTTTGTTGCAATCTCATTAGGCGTATTAATCGCTGGGATAGTAGTAAGCATTATATCTCTTGGGATTGATATTATAACCTAATTTAATTTTGGCGGCTCCTCAAAGAATATTATAATGTTCGATATTCATGGTAACAATTTGCCCAAAGTTCAAACGAAAATAATGTAGAAATTCTTGAAGCTATATGATTAACAAGTCCTTTGTAAAATGTGTAATTATCTCTGATTTACCTTTTTTCACAATCAAGGTATCCTCTATTCTTACTCCACCAAAGCCAGGAATATATATCCCTGGCTCAATAGTTAATACCATATTCTTTTCAATAGTGTAGTCACTTGAGGGCCCAAGTCCGATAGTATCATGAGTTTCAAGACCGATGCCATGACCAAGTGAATGCATGAATCTCCCTTTAAATTCAGTATTATCTATGTATCTTAAAACAGTGTTATGAACATCCTTTGCAATAATTCCATGTTTTAACTCATCGATACCCAGCAATTGTGCTTCAAGCACTGTTTGATAAATTTTTTTTTGTTTATTATCTGCCTTTCTATAGAAAAAAGTTCTTGTCATATCAGAGCAGTATCTATTGTATTTACCTGCAAAATCTAATAAAACAAAATCATTAGTTTTCAATTTCGAATTTGAACTTTCATAATGCGGCAGAGAAGAATTTGCACCAAATGCAACAATTGGATCATAAGAAAGAGCTTCGGCGCCATTTTTTTTCAATTGAAATTCAATCATAAAAGAAATCTCTTTCTCTGCTATTCCATCTCTTAACATGTCAGGCACTTGGCTGAACGTTTTAGATGTAATATCAGATGCTCTTTTAATATTTTCAATCTCTTTTTTGTCCTTTATTGCCCGTGTTAAATTGATTTCTTTCGTTATATCTATGAGATTTCCTTTGTAGGTTTCCTTTAGTTTTTCAGCTTCCAAATAAGTTATAGATGAAAATGAGAGACCTAAGTTTTGTCCTTTTAAATTATCTTCAAGGAGTTTATTTCTCTCTTCTCTAGAATTAAATACATAAATCTCAAAATCACCGTATGATTTCTCAGCTGCCTCTTTTTCCATAGCTGAAGTAAAAAGCTTTGATGTACAATCCGGATATAATATTAAAAATGAACCGTCAAAAAGTCCTCCTGAAGCATTGGAAAAGTAAAAAAAGTTGATATCAGGAAAAGTTGATCTTGAAATAAGTGCACAATCAATGTTTTTCTTTTCCTTATTTATATACTCAAAAAGCCTCTCAATTCTGTTCTTCATCATAATCACTAACAGTAAATTATATAATTGAAATGTCAGACATCTATAAAAGAGTGATGTCCTGGTGGGATTATGGACGATAGAGCATTAAAAAAAGACTTCAAGAAAAAAGCAAGCCAAAATTATCAAAAGTATTATGCAGTTGATACATTAAATTCACTTGGATTTACAAGAAAATTGTGTAAAAAATGTGGAACTTATTTTTGGTCAGTAAAAGATAGAGATATATGTGGGGATCCTGAGTGTGAAGGAGGATATTCATTTATTGGAAATTCTCCTGCAAAGAAAAAACTTGATTTCATACAAGTTTGGAAAGAGATGTCCTCTCTATTTGAGAAAAAAGGGTATTCTATCATAAAAAGATATCCAGTTGTTGCTAGGTGGAGAGATGATACAGATTTTGTTCAGGCTTCTATTTATGATTTCCAGCCACACGTCGTGAAAGGCGTTCAGGAGCCTCCAGCAAATCCACTGCTCGTACCACAATTTTGTGTTAGATTTAATGACATTGATAACGTAGGTGTCACATTAAGACACTATACTGGTTTTGTCATGATTGGGCAACATGCCTTTTATCCACCAAAAGAATTTTCTCAAGATAGATTTCTATCTGACCTTTATGACTGGCTAAAGACAGGATTGGGCATACCTCCTGAAGAGATTATATTCCACGAAGATGCATGGGCTGGTGGAGGAAATTTTGGACCTTGTATGGAATTTTTCTCTAGAGGCTTAGAGCTTGGAAATCAGGTATATATTGAATATGAAACTACCCCTTCAGGAGGAAAAGATCTTGATCTCAAAGTATTGGACATGGGGGCAGGTCAGGAAAGATTTTCTTGGTTTTCTCTAGCAAATCCAATAGGGTATGAAACAGTTTTTCCCACAGTCTGTGATCACCTTTATAGAAGAACTGGCATAACCCCAGATAAGTCATTTCTAAAGGAGTTTATACCTTATTCTGGAATGCTAAATATGGACGAGGTAGAGGATATCGAAAAAGTTTGGGATGCAATTGCGAAGAAATTATCTACTAATAAAGAGCACCTAAAAAAGCAGATATTGCCTCTTCAGGCCATATATTCAATTGGGGATCATTCTAGGTCACTATTATTTGCCCTTTCTGATGGGGCATTACCCTCTAATGTAGGGGGAGGTCATAATCTAAGAGTAATTTTGAGAAGATCCCTTTCATTTATAGAAAAATTTTCCTGGGATGTTGAGCTTCAAAAAGTGATTGAAGAACATGCAAAATATCTTATGCCACAGTACCCTGAACTTAAAGAAGATATTGATAATATATGTCAGATTATTTCCTATGAGATGGATAAGTTTGAGAATACGAAGGAAAAATCAAGAAGAATTGTCGAAAGATTGAATACAAAAGGAGAAGAGCTATCTGAAGACAAGCTTATTGAATTATATGATTCTCATGGAATTACCCCTGAAGTCATGGGGCTAAAATCTCCAAAGGATTTTTATAAACGAGTAACTGAAAGACATGAAAAGAAAGGATCGGGGGATCGAGAAAAAGAAATTCACTATGACTTGCCTGACACTGAAAGGCTTTATTATGATGGCATTACAAGATTCTCTGCTAAAGTCCTTGATATTTCAGGCAATATAGCAATACTCGATAAGACAGCATTCTACCCAGAAAGTGGTGGCCAAGAAGGTGACAGAGGCGCACTAAACGATTGTCCTGTTTCATACACAAAAGTTTCTGGAAATGTTATCTTACATATAATGGAGAAAATCGACTTTAAGAAAGGTGACATTGTAAACGGTATCGTGGATGAGGAAAGAAGATTAAATTTAACAAGACACCACACTGCAACTCACATTATTAATGGAGTTTGTAGACAGATCTTAGGAAATCATATATGGCAAGCGGGAGCAGAAAAGACTGAAGAAAAGGCAAGACTTGACATAACTCATTACAAGCTAATAGATAATAAAGATTTATTTAAAATTGAAAAAATTTCAAACGAAATAGTTTTAAAAAATCTCCCTATAGAAAAAGGATTTTTTTCACGGGCTGAAGCAGAAAAAAGATATGGGTTTAGGTTGTATCAAGGCGGTGCAGTTCCAGGAAAAAAACTAAGAGTAGTTAATGTCAAAGGGCTTGATGTTGAGGCATGTGGTGGGACTCACGCTGATTTTACCGGACAAGTGGGGCCAATAAAGGTACTAAAGCAGAGCAAAATTCAAGATGGGGTTGTAAGGCTTGAGTTTTGTGCAGGATTAAAGGCACTTGACGCAATCCAGGAAGATTCAGTTTTATTAAGAGATCTATGTGATGTGTTTAAAGTTGAAAATGATAAGTTATTAGACACTGGGAAAAGATTCTTCAATGAGTGGAAGAGCAGAGGAAAAGAAATTGAAAGATTAAAGGCAGAAATATCGTGTCTTAAAAAAGAAGGGCTTGAATGTAATTTCATCGAAACCGATGGAGTACTATTCATGGAAGAGAAAGTTGATACAACTCCTGATGAAATGAGAAAGATTGCAAGAGAGCTTTCAGGAGACAACAAAGTAATTGTATTAACAAATAGTGAAGGGAATATCGTTGTATCTTGTGGGAAGATGGCTATTGAAAATGGCCATAAAGCTTGTGAACTTATTAAGAAGTACGGCAAAGGTGGAGGAAAGGACGATTTTGCCCAAGGTGTGAAAGGATAGATTTTTAACACAATTTTTTATATTTTATTTAATGAATAGAAAAGCAGTATCGCCTGTTGTAGCTACAATGTTACTTATAGCTGTTGCTGTAGCCTCTGTTAGCTCTTACTATGTATGGGTAAGAAGTTTTCAAACTCAGATTCAAAAGGAAGTTGAACAAAAGGCAGGTATTTCATCAATGATAAAAATGGAGGTCGTTAGTATAAATCACGATGGAACAAATTATTATGTTACCTTAAAAAATCTCTCCTCTTCTGGAAATATAACTTTTCATGGAACTCAAGATTTCATTTTAGATGGAAACAATAATTGGGGATCTATAACGCCCACTCCCAATGGCTCCTCAATCCCTGCAGGTTCAACTAAAACATTCGTATTAAAGCACAAGAGTATAAGGCCAACTTCAGGCAATTCACATAGTTTTGTTTTCATAGGACATACATTGAAAGATCAGGTAGTTGCAACAATATACTACACGGACCTTTAACTCATCTTAGATCAAACTAGAAAAATAGAATATATTAAAAATTGACTTTGTATCCAAATGCGATAAAAAAGATATTAGAAAATTAAATATTTTTCCAAATGTCTTCTATTTTTACTCTGTGTTGATCCATTGAGTCTCGCTCTCTAATTGTAACAGTATTGTCTTCTAATGTCTGGAAGTCAATAGTTATACCAAAAGGAGTGCCAATTTCATCTTGTCTCCTATACCGTCTTCCTATCGAGCCAGAGTCATCATAGAATACATCGTAACATTCTGATAAGCTATCATAGACATTCTTTGCAACTTTCTCTAAATCACCTTTCTTTTGAAGTGGGAATATTCCTGCTCTAAAAGGCGCAACTAGTTTTGGTAAAGAAATTACTTTTCTATCACCTTCGTCTTTGTAAAACACATCAAGTAAAGTCCAGAAATTTCTATCTACACCAAATGAAAGCTCAAGCACATGGGGTATAAATTTCTTACCCTCAATATTTACATCAAGTTTTTCCCCGCTTGCACTCTGGTGACCACCAAGGTCATGATCAGTTCGATAGTGGAGGCCTCCCATCTCTTTATACCCACCAAGGGATTCTGTGTATACTTCAACATCCCAGTGAATCTTGTTGTAAAATGCCCTTTCATCAGCGGATAACTCTCTGAATCTAAAAAGTTTTCTCGGAAATTTCATTATGTCAAGATAAAATTCTTGTATTTTTGCCAAATGATAAATATAGAATTTTGGTATACCATAATTCTTATTCAGATCTGATGCTGTAATGTCATCAACTTCCCCAGTGCTTCTGTTTTGAAGTGGGAACATTCTTAATTTAACATCTTTAATTGAATCAAAGTTCGGATGATCTTCAATTGTATCTGGGTCAAAAAATATTTGGAGCTCTGCTTGATTAAATTCTCTCAATCTGTAAAATCCCTGTCGTGGGGATATCTCATTTCTATAGGCCCTGCCAATAATTGCAAGTCCCATTGGAAGCTTTCCTCTTAAAGTATTAAAGCTCCTTTTGAAAGTTAAAAAAGCGCCTTGTGCTGTTTCAGGCCTAAGGTATGCTACTTCAGATTCTCCCGTTGAGCCAACTGATATTTCAAACATCATGTTGAACATCTTGACATCAAGAAGCTGGCCACCACATTTTGGACATGGGATGTTATTTTCTTTTAGTAATTTTGACATCTCATCGGTAGCCATCCCCTCTGCACTTCTTTCAAGGAATTCTTCTATCAAATGATCCGCCCTAAATCTAGAATGACATTTATCACATTCTGTTAGAGGATCATTGAAGTTTTCAATGTGACCAGAGCCTACAAAAACATTTTTTGGCATTATATTAGTTGCATCAATTTCAAAAAAGTTAGGATTTAGTTTAAGATAATGCTTTCTCCAAACATCTTCCCATTTTCTTCTCATTAGAGTACCAAGATGCCCATAATCATAAAATCCAGAAAATCCACCATAAATTTCAGAAGATGGAAAAATAAATCCACGCCTTAAAGCAACATCCATTATCTCATCAGATTTCATTTAACTACCTCTTCTTTAGCAAAGAACAGCAAAGATGGTTTATAAATTTTATGCAATCATACGGTGATTATGGCCGATGAATTAAATAAAATGTAAAAAAGCAAACTAATTTTTAATGTTTAGTATTTGTAAAAAATAAAATATAGCTTACAAAGTTTTCTTTAGTTCTTCGATTTTTTCTTCAACGCCTTGTTTTTCCTTTTCAAGCCATACCTTGTATTCTTCGAGCATCTGTATTCTTTCTTCTTTTGTAAAGAAATGCCTTCTTCTATGAATTCCATGTCCACATTCCCTATGAAAATGCCTTGATCTATCCATTCGTCCGTAATTCATCCCTTCAGATTTCCACATTCATTATCACCTCCTTTTTATCATCTAATATCGTATATCCGATATTCATTTAAAAGACTTTCGGTTAACCGATATATTTTAATAGTCAATAAATAAAAAAATAATTATGGTAGACCACAAACACCATAAGAGAGGATTTTTATCGTTTTTAATTATGTGGATGCTACGAAACAGCAAGATGAATGGTTCTGAGATAACTGATGAAATGGAAAAAAGAAAGGATAGAAGATTTAGCCCCGGTACAATATATCCAGTCCTAAAGCGACTTAAAGACAAAGGCCTAATTATTGATGATGAAGAAAAGAGATATTCTTTAACTAAAAAGGGTCAAAAAGAGCTACTGACACGTATTGATAACTTCTTTAAAACTTTTTATGATTTAGAAGAAATGGAAAAATATCTTAATAATCAATCTAAATGAAAGAGTCAATAACATGAACTAATCCCCTAAATGCTCTTTCATTGTCTTCTGCACTTGAGATTATAACTATATCATAATTTTTAGGAGCAAATTTATTATGGAGTTCTGTTTCAAGTTCTTTGCTCAAATTAAGCTTTATTGTTGGGATTTTTATCTCAGGTTTTGTTTCAGGAAGGGTAAAATGATTATCCTGAAAAATTAGAGTTATAGCAGATCTTGCACCGCCAAATACTGCACTATCTCTTTGATCCATGCCGTCTTTTATTTTAGAAGATGCATTTTTGAATATAGAACCATAGTTTTGGTCGTTTAATGTGAGTTCTTTCGCATTGATTTTCTGTGGAACTTCAAATTGCAAAGACTTATCAAGAAAGTGTTTGCCTTTTGTTGTAAGTTTGTGCCCAAGTCTTGAGGAGCTAATATAATCTAAATCTTTAAGTTTTGTGAGAATTGATCTGATGCTAGCCTCGTTTAAAAATATTCTATTTGAAAGAAGTTTTCTCCCTATATTTTCTTCTTGTTCTATGATTTTTAAGGCTATAAGAATGTCAGCATTTGTGAAGTTTGCTTGCGAAGTTATTTTCCTTTTAAGCATATCCATCAATTTGGGATGTTAATATATATTACTTTTGTTTCATAAAATAAAGAAAAAAATTATAAAATTATATCTAAAAGATATGAAAGTTGTTTTATTGGTTCGTTTAAATCAGATACGTTGGCAGTGTTAAGTATTAGTATATCTTTTTGATTGTATACGTTCTTTAGATATATCATACCCTCTGAGTCAATGAAATTCCAAAGATTGTATACCCTCTTGATTTCCTCATTATTTTCTTTATTCCCGATTAGAATCATATTGTATCTTACCCTATCTGAAGCTGTTATTTCATTATCCATCCTTACTAGATTGGCTGGATCTACTTTGACGTTGACAGTTTCCTTTTTAGGTATAAGATCCACTCTTTGTATCTTGTATTTAATGTGGTATCGCTCTTCATCGTATTCTTCAACATAGACTCTAAAGTATCTGTCCGGGCCCCAAAATATTGCGCCCTCTTTTAAGCAGTCAAAGGGTATTGGTTCACAAAGCTCAATCTTTATTGAACGAAGATCTTTTGTACATTCTTGGCATCTATCAACATAAGGATTATAGAGATTGCCATCGTTCATCAAAAATCTTAGTTTCCACATGGAGCCGTCATTTTGAATGTAGTTGCAGTCACAGTCGTCGATGCACCCGTAATCAGTCAATGTGTAAATATTGAATCTTGCTATCATGTGTTTCTTTATCTCACCATCAATATTCTTTTCTAAATCATGCTCCATCCCAACGAATGCTACATCAGCACCTTCAATTGCAAACTCAACCTCTTCCTTATAATTATCACAATCTAGGTCCTTGTTGTACTCAATTACACATTGGCAATCAGATGACGCTATGTCGGGTGACAGGTTTGATCCTGGCGCAGGGGTAAAATGTCTAATTGCAGAGCCGTAAATCTTCCCAGTATTTTTGTCTTGTAGGAACGCAATAATTCCGCAGTAATTTGTCCCACATAGATTTATTTCTGTCCTGTAAACATCACCATTTTTTAGATCTTTCCAAGTTGTATCAGTGACTTTTTCACCACAGTCTGTCGTCCATTTATTGATATTCTGCCAGTATTGTGAATTTATAAGCCCAGTAGCAACAGGAGCACAACAGCTGCAGTCAATACTCCACACATTTAGATATAGTTCTGTGTTTGGTAGATCTTTGTTCAATCTTACAGTTACTAAGGCTTCCCTATCTTTTGCTGTTGTAAATCTCTCAGGATCCATATTAGTGTTTATGATTATGTTTGCATCACAACATCTGCTAGCATTTGCTTCATACGCATTTTTAAACGCTTCATAATATGCATCTTCTGTGTTTGGGAGTATCTTTTGAATGGCTTTGGATTTATTTCCATTGAATATCAAGGTAGGATAACTTAGTGCTGAATTATAGTCATATCCGTACCCATAGATATAGGTATAGGTCCATGCACCATCATCACCCATGCCAAAATGGTCTTTTGATTTGCTATTGTAAAGCGGATCAGTGCTTGATTCACTCATATTTGAATGGTAAATTATTGGAGTGATATCGCAAAGGTATCCTTCAGTCTTTAATCTGCAAATGGCCTTTGTAGCTGCCAAGGACTCTGCTTGAGTGTTTACAAAGAGTTCAGCTAAAACGTTATCGCAGCAGTTAACTCTCATAATATGTGTTTTAGTGTTGCCTTCAGGATCTGTAACTTCAATTGTAGTTTTCTGTTCACCAAGATAATATCTTCCAGTTTTATGGTCAAAATTAACAGTAGTTTGGCTCTTGTCCCAGTTGATATCAACTAGTTTAACTTTGTAATTACCATAAGTCTTTGTTTGACCAACTTTGAATTCCTCATTCCCCCATGTTCTTGGTGTACCATAGAATATTCTTCCCACAGCCTTGTCTTGGAAAATCTCATCCTTGTTATATTTATACATCCTTAGAAGATTTATCTGGCTATTTAGAAGATTATAGCTTGAAGTTTCACTTGAGTAACTCTTTCCCACAGTTTGAATAAAGTCACCAGGTAATGTTTCCTTTATATCCTCAATCCAATAGTCAAAGTTTTTTAGAAGATTCTTGTCCTGTCCTGAGCTCTTATTTGCCCAAGTGAAATCTACATAGTAACTATTTCCATAAAGAACTGAAAATGATTTGCCCTTCACCTCAATCTCATACAATGAGTAAGGCATCGCTGGGTTTGGAGGAGTTCCATACCATGGATTAATTTCTATGAGCAATGCATTTGTCTTAACACTATTTATTAGCGAGAAGCTATCTGTCATCTTAGCAGCGCTTCCTGCACGTGGCCACCCGCCACTAACTGGTAACAAAGTCCAGTTTCCAGTTGGCCCGTACATCCACAGAGAAGGATTATATAAGGAGTTTGGACAGTCAGAGTTTAAGTAATATATTTGATATCCTGCAACAACAGGGAGATTTTCAAATGTGAAGTTAACATCAGAAATTTTCTTTGTTTCGTTGAATTTAACTATTATTGTAACGGGTGCATAGTTTGGCCCAAAAAAATCATATCCTGTTCTTCCTACAATCCTTGTATTTCTATCGCCATCAAATAAAGCTTCAACACTCTCTACATAGAATGGGCAATTTGGCCAAGCAGGAGCAGGATTTCCACCGTGTGAGAAGAAATAGGCAGGTGTTGTAAAACTTCTCATTTCCCATACCCAATCTGGATTTGACTTAACTCCAGTGTATCCAAGGGCGACGTTGTCACGATCATCTTCAACTAAGCTTGGCGACTCCCATATGATCTTCTCATCGTTGCCAGTCACGCTATAGTAAGTTTCATTGGTGATTTTTGTCACAACTTCTGCCACTTTTTGTATATCTTTTGCAGTTGCCTTTTCGCTTAATACTATTAAAACTTGAGGATTCCCTTTTTCATCGATGAAAAAAGATCTCCCAGGGAGATCCTGGGCAGAAGAAGATGGAATAACAGACAATACGAATGTAACTAATAAAAAAATGGAAATTAATTTTTTCATGTTATCCCCTCAATTTTGGAAAGAATCGGTATACTTCCACTCGATTCTCATACCATCTGAAACTTTAATATTAGAAATACCAAGTTGGGAGTAATCCCCGTTGATCCAATATTGCCAGTATCTGCCGGTGGATCTATTTTCAGAAAGCCCTTCAATTGACGTCACAAAAACGCCTAGTGACTGTATATTGTAATCAAATTTCATTCCCGATGACTTCATTGCGTCAAAGATTGTGGAATCAATTGGCACCTTAACATCTTTCCATTCTTTTGTATACTTCCCTCCAAAATCAGCAGATATGTTTACTTTAACATTTTTAGTATCCTCAGTAGTTGGGATTTTAATAACAGTAGCAGGAGATTCAGATGTAATAGAGATCTCATCTTTTTGAACAAACAGATCCCCGTTAGTATCTTTCCATTTTAAGAGTATGAATTGAGAGTTAGCATACTTTTGTAAATTTGCTCGATCTTCTAAAATAAGACCTGCCGCAAATGTTCCTTCTCTCGAAGCCCCCCAAAGCATTAGCACATTGAATCCATTATGCTTTCCAAAGTATATAATGCCTATATCTTCCCCCACACTTATCTTTGGCTTTGAGAGTGTAATGTCTTTGGCTGTTATTAGAATCCTATCTTGAGTCTCTTCATACCTCACTCCAAAAGCATTGTTTAGTTCTTTTGTTTTGGAATTTATAGCTGGACCACCTATAACTACAAGAGATTTATTTGACGGCACTTCAAAATCCAAGGAATTAGTATTTAAAATGCCCATTTCCTTAAAGCCTTTTGAAGTTGTATCTCTTGTTAAGAGATCAAGTGAATTTGCATTCTTTCCAGTTACAAAAACCGCGCCATTTGAAAAAGCAGATGGCACATTACCTATGTTTTCTGCAAATATTACAGAAGGTAACTGAACAAGTAAAATCATTAATAGAAATACAACAAAGAAGTTACTAAATTTTATTCTTTTCATTTATATTCCCTCCGAATTTATATTACTATGGATGGTGGGACCATCCATATATATAGTTTTCGGATTAAATGATTAGAAAAGGTTAAATAATACGGATGGCTAGACCATCCAAGGATAATATGCTAGAGCTTACTTATATAAGAAAAAAATCAGTGTTTCACGATGCATCTCCATTTTTAAAGATAGCTTGGCTTCTCTCAATTCTTATCATCTCGGTGTTGTTTGAACATCCAATAATATTGTTTATAATATTTTTATCCTCTCTATTAATGGCGGCGATATCAAATATATTTATTGAATGGTCAAAAGTTATGAAACTTGTAGTCTACTTCGTTCCATTTGTCATTTTGTTTAATCTTATAGTGAATGCTAATGGTGAGACGGTATTGTGGCAGCTGCCTTTTAAAATCCCAATTTTTGGGGTATTAAATATTACGCTTGAAGAGCTTGTGTTTTCTCTAACAATGTGTATAAGAATGGCTGTGATTTTAGGGGCATTTGCAGTATTAAATCTCACAACTGACCCAGATGATCTCTTAAGCGCTATAACAAAATTAAAGCTTCCCTATAGGTCTGTTGTTGTGACATCTCTCTCAACAAAATTCGTTCCTGTTCTCTTCTCTGATCTAAATAATGTACAGGAAGCACAGAGATCAAGAGGTGTTGATTTTTCTAAAGGCAAACTCGAAGATAGGATTAAGAAATATGGGGCAATGTTTTTTCCATTACTCTCTAAAAGCCTTGATAGAAGTGTTCAGATTGCAGAAGCTATGGAAACTAGGGGATTTGGAAGGTATAGCAAGAGAAGCTTTTATAAAGATGTTAAAATTTCCATTTCGGATGCTTTTTTAATAGTCGTATCAATTGCACCCCTAATTGTATCACTTTATATGGCAAGCCAAGGCATAGGAATCTTTAAGTTTTACCAGAGGATTGACCCACTAATAAAATCAAACACAGAAGCATACTTTTTCGTCGCCATATTGTTTTTACAAATTATTCTGTTGCCTCTATTGAAAATCAAAGGATTGATGACCTATGATTGAGTTTAAAGATTTTTCGTTTTACTACCCTAATTGTGAAATTCCTTCGCTTGACAAAATTAATGTTAGAATAGATGAGGGTGAATTCCTTGTCATTACAGGCCCATCTGGTGGCGGGAAGTCTACATTTTTAAGATCGATAAATGGGCTAATACCAAATTTTTATGGTGGGAAAATAAGCGGTGAAGTTTTAGTTAAAGGAAAGAATGTTTCAAAAACTCCTACAAATCAGATGTCAGAAATTGTTGGAATGGTATTCCAAGACCCTGAAAATCAATTAGTCTCAAATCAGGTCGAAAGGGAAATTGCCTTTGGAATGGAAAATCTTTGTTTTTCAAAAGAGATAATGAAAAAGAGGATAGAAGAGTCTCTTGATGCAGTAAATATTTCAAGACTTAGGAACAAAACAATTCATGAGTTGTCTGGAGGGCAAAAACAAAAAGTAGCCATAGCTTCTGCACTTGCAACGCATCCAGAAATATTATTGCTAGATGAGCCGACATCTGAGCTTGATCCAGGTAGTGCCGAGAGTGTCTTAAATGTCATAGAAAAGATAAATGACGAACTTGGCCTAACTATAATACTAGTTGAGCATAGGTTGGAGAGAGTTATCCACCATGTAGACAGGATGTTAATGATTGATAGTGGTAAGATACTTTACGATGGTAGTCCAAGAAAACTCAAATCAAATAATGTTAAAGATTGGAAAGTTGGGATGCCGCCTGTGACAAGGCTAGCCATGAATTTTCAAAAGGAGATAGTGAATAATGGGATACCTCTTACAGTAAAGGAAGCAAGACTATCTCTAAAAGAAGTATTAACTAACCCAAAAAACACAGTTGCATGGGAGAAAAAAGAAAGCTCAAAAAGAGTTACACTTTCCATGGACAAGGTATTCTTTTCATATGATGGAGAAAAAGATGTCTTAAAAGACATCTCATTTAATGTTTTTGAGGGCGATATGATCGCCCTTATGGGAAAGAATGCAAGTGGAAAGACGACACTTGTAAAACTTATGAATGGACTTATTAAACCAAGAAAAGGCAAGATCCTTCTATTTGGTAAGAAAATAAGTGATTACCCATTAGAGGAATTGATACAAAAGGTAGGTATAGTGTTCCAGGACCCCAATCTTCATCTTTTCAATGACACAGTCCAGAAGGAAGTTGAATTTGTTTTAAGAAACCTCAAGGTTGATGAGAATCTTATTAAAAAGAAAACTGAAGAAATATTAAAGTATTTTAAAATCTATCAATATAAGGATAGCTACCCACATGATTTGTCTGGTGGAGAGAGGCAGAGGGTCGCTTTGGCTTCTGTTTTAGTATCCGACCCTGAAATACTAATATTAGATGAGCCTACAAGAGGTATGGATTATTATTTGAAAAGAGAGCTAATAAGCTATTTGAGGGAAAAGGCAAAGACAGTGATAATGATAACTCATGATATAGAAACTGCAGCGGAATTTTCAGATAGGGTAATTCTGCTAAGTGAAGGTAACATAATCTCTGATGGAGGTAAAAGAGATGTACTTTCAAAAGCGCTTCTCTTCTCCCCCCAGATAAATAGGCTAATCCAACCTTATGCAAAATTTGGCATACCAGACGACACTCTAACTGTTGAAGAGGCTTTAGAGGTGATTGGATAAAGCTAAATGATGTCTTTCCCTTAGTGTTCATTGCGATTGGAATCGCACTCTTTGGTGGTGGATTACTGTATGATGACTCTAGGACAATAGTTAAATTATGGCCATATGAGGTAATTGGGATATTTATATTCGTTATACTTGCATTTGTGTATCAGTTTGAAAAAAAGGAGTTTAGTACAAAACAGCTTACCTTGATTGCTATGCTTTCTGGAATGTCAGCAGTATTAAGAGTACCATTTTCAAATTTTCAGGGAATTCAGCCTTGTACAACACTCATAATCTGCTCCGGACTTGTATATGGTCCAATAGCAGGATTCTTTGTCGGAGCCCTAACCCCATTTGTTTCTAATTTTTTTCTAGGTCATGGGCCTTGGACACCATTGCAGATGATGGGTTGGGGATTACCAGGACTCACTGCAGGGTATATCAGTAAAAAAAAAATTGATTTTAGATTAATCATAGTATTCTCAATTGGGTGGGGATTTCTATATGGTTGGATAATGAATATATGGCACTTTGCATTCTTTGTAAAACCCCACACTTTTGAAACATTTATCAGAACATATGTATTGAGTATTGGCTGGGATGTTAGTCATGCAATTGGAAATGGCATGTTCACTGCAATAATAGGAGAACGTACAATAAAAATATTAACGCGTTACAAAAATAGATTTTCAATAGAAAGAATATAATATTTCTTATCTCGTACGCATGAAAGGAAATATTATAAGGCTCAAAGTATAGAGTTAAGTTATCACTAGAGTAATACAGTCACATATAAAAAAAAGTTAGAAGAACTAAGTAAAGCTTTTCAAGTGTTTCAGAAACAAAATCATATCTTAGTATTAAGAATTATGATATTAGTCTTCTAAAGAAAGAACTGGATAATAATACTGTACCTCTTATCAGAAATTGTGGATGGGCATGATGTATCTGTTATAATGACAATGCACGATATTAATTCCGCCCTAAGATTTTCAGACAAATTCATCTTTTTAAAAGGGGGAATGATTGATTCAGTTGGAGGCCACGATATAATTACTCCAAAATTAATTAAAGAAGTATATGGTGTGGATGTCTATATTAAGGAGCACGATGGCTACCCGTTTGTTATTCCAGTGGGGAGGAAAAATAATGGAGCATATTAAAAAGATAGGAACAGTAAAAAATAATTTTAGGGAGCAAGTAGACCCAAATATATTAAGAAAGACAGAGAGTACAATCATAGTAGACAAAGATTTTGAAGATGGACTATATAAGATAGAGGAGAGCAGATACCTCCAGGTAATGTTTGTTTTTCATCTTTCTAAGGATTTTGAACTTATTGGCCCTAGGTATGGGGGCGAAGTAAAAGGTGTTTTTGCTTCTAGAAGCCCACGAAGGCCGACAAATATAGGCCTAACTACGGTAGAGCTATTGGAAAGAAAAGGTAACGAGCTTCTAGTAAAGGGACTTGACGCAATCGATGGAACACCTGTTATTGATATAAAACCATACTCTGCTTTTCTGGATGAAAAGGGTCAAGAAACTGAAAATCTAAATTATCTAAAGAACAATCCAAGATCAGATATAACTAGGTACATTGCCGAGAAGGATTTAGAAAAACTACTTATTACAGCAGGAACAATTCATGGCCACTATTGCCCAGGATTATCCCTTGGAGTTAGGGCAAGCGCTTATCTGATGAATGAAATCAAAGAAATTTCAGATGGGATGGAAGAAGTAATCGCTATTGTTGAAGCAAATAATTGCATGTCAGATGGCGTCCAATATGTTACTGGATGCACATTTGGGAATAATGCCCTTATTTATCGGGATTTTGGAAAAAATGCCGTAACACTATCTAGAAGAGATGGCAATGGGATAAGAGTTTCTGTCAATCCGGATTATAGAAATGGTCTTGAAAAAAACTTTCCTGAGTATTTTGAATTATTCAATAAGGTAGTAAGAGATAGGGCTGGAAACGAAGAAGATTATTCTTTATTTAAACAATATGGAAAAGAGGTCTCGTTTAACATGCTTAAAATGGACTTTGATAGCCTTTTTTCAATAAAAAAAGTGAAGGCAGATATCCCAGAATATGCCCCAATATATGACAGTATTTTATGCGATCGTTGCAAGGAAAACGTAATGGCTACAAGGATATCTAAAAGCAACGGAGGAAATTACTGCTATCCTTGTTCAAAGAGCAGATATAATGAATTAACTGGAGATGGGATAAGAACAAGATAACTGTGATGAAAGCCAATAATCTATAGAGTTAGAAGGTTAAAATATGATTAAGGATAATGAAAATGCAGGAAATTTGATAGTAAGGCCAATTGGTATTGTAAGAAATAACAATAGTGAACCCTCCCTTGTTGCCGGAAATGAGGGAATAAAGATGAAGGAACAGCACAAAGCCAATATGAAACAAATTCGTCAAATCAATGAGGAAATATCAGAAATTATTATTGATAATGATATCATAGATATCCTTGAAGGAGTTGAAAAATATTCCCATCTTATAATTTTATACTGGGCCCATAAAGTTCCAGAACAAAGTCGATCTTTGACTAAAGTACATCCTATGGGAAGAGAATGTTTTTCAAAGGTGGGTATATTTGCCACATGCAGCCCTGCAAGACCAAATCCTATACTTATGACTGTTGTCCGTTTGCGTGGCATACGAGGGAATGTTTTAGAGGTTACGGGACTGGATGCGGTCGATGGTAGTCCTGTAGTTGATATCAAGCCATATGTTAGAAACTTTTATCCTGAGGACAAAATATCTATACCTGAATGGATGCAACAAATTCATAAAGAATTTGAAGAGAATTCTTTTAAAAATTCTTAATTATTTTTATTCTTTATGAGAAATAGTTTTACTTTTGCAGAAGTAGCAAATATGATCTTTTACAGGATATAGGTAACACTTACATTTGGGGCAGTATTCCCTGACATCCTTTGGAAAATTTATCGTGATTTCATTCTTCAATAGTAATTACCTCTTGTGTTTTGCATTGTGGTAAGAATTATAGTTTATTTATTAACTTTTTCCTTGTTTATATTATTTTTATTATTCTAATCCATAATAAAGGTAACCCCTCTATTTATGTGAAAATCATTTAATTCCAATTGAGAGATGCATTTTTCATAGCAATCCTCGCAGAGGATATAAGTCCTCTTATTTAATTCACACTTACAGATAATACATTTATTGTCCATATGGATGGTGGCACCATCCAAGTATATAAATATTTCTGTAATTTACGTCAAAATTATCTGGGGAAAAGTTTATATATTATCCAAAAGATTCACTTTTTATTAGCTAAGCCGCGGTCGCCTAGCCTGGGAGGGCGCCAGACTGAAGATCTGGTATTCCGCTGGTTCAAATCCGGCCCGCGGCACCAATTTATAAAGTAAATGCGGTGCCACTTTTCTCCTATTTTCAATATAATTAATCTAAAAAACTTAAAAATAAAAAATAAAATAATATTTAACTTTGATTTATTACTTCTTCAGCTTCTGAAATAACAGAAAGCACCATGGCCCTAATGTAGGGATCGCCTATCCTGGCAAGATCCTGCAACCATTCCTTGTTCTTTTGGTAGTATAGAACAACTCACAATTTCGATTCTGGTATATTCTTCTCCATAAGGCCCCCTCTAAGCGTTCACATCCCGTAGTAAACTTGCGGTCTTTTCTTCTTCAATGATCTTGGCTCTGTATACGCCTTTTACACGTTCAAGGTACCCCTTCAATTCATTGGTGATTGCTTTTACCTTTTCTGAAGTCTCTTCCTTACCGAAGCATAAAAAGGTGAAGCTGCATTCTTTGGTGTAGCGTATTGCATAATCGATTGACTTTATCATTTCTGAGAGTTCAAATGTATCAAAGTCATGTAGCTCCTCTAGTGAAAGGATAGGCAAAATACCCACACAATCATTTTTACAAACATCCAACTTTTTTGTCAAAGTTTTTTTCCCCTTACTTACTACCTACTTACTATACTTACTGTATTTACTATACTACACCCGCAGTAATGCAGATCTTTTCTTTTAGTTCATCATTTGTCATGCTAAGGCTTTTGGAGAAGTTACTTAGAAGGCGCTCATCTTTTACTACTTTTTCAATTCCATGCTCGGAAATCTTCTTCTTGATGTGTGGCCACATCTTCTGTTCCCAGATATCATTGCGCTCTTTTTCGCTTAAATCCTTAGAAATAGGCGTTTTATGTATTTTAATTAGATTTTTTTTTCTTTTGCAATATTATCTCTTTCTCTCTTATTTATTTCATCTAATTCAGCTTTAGCTTCCGCTGCTTCCAATAAAGCCGCATTTAAGCGCTCCTGGGCCAATTCTTTTTCAGATTTGCCTGATTTTAAGTAGGTTTCAATAGATATTACTATAGTTTCAGTTAGACTCCTCTTAGATAACTTTAGGGCCTTCTCTAGCAACTCTTCTGGGACCCATGCCTGGGCCAATTTCTTTCCATAGCGGAACTGGCTTTTAGAAGTCGTAAGAACACCCCAAAATACCAAAAAAGTGTAGTTTCGTGTAGTATAAAACGGGCCAAATTGTAAGTAACCCGATGCATTTTTTACTTACACAAGTGCGAATTGTAAGTATGCTGTAGTATAAAATACTGCAAAAGTGTAAGTAACACTGGGCCAAAGTGTAGTATAGAATCACGACGACACCCTGGCGTTAGCTGTGTTTTCCCGTAGCTTTGAATATGCAAAATTTTCATAGAAGCAGTTAGAGATCTTCTCACGAGCTTTTTTCAGAATAGCAAATTCGTTTGGCTTATTCGAATTATAATTTTTTATTTCAGAATAGTCTTTCATCAAATCAATGGAACTTTCTTCTTTCACCCCCTTTTCATCTTGTTTTAGACAAGCAAGACGGGAGAGCTCGTTTATCGAGACCCCATGCTTGCTGCAGATTTCCTTTTTTATTTCTTCATGGGGCATTTTTCGTGCACCTTTTAGGGAGGGTTTAGGCAGGTGGTGGGGTTAGAGGTAGTGGACGATTACTACTTCTCTTCTGCCTTTGCCCTCATGGCCTATTGGCCTTGGAAGATTAAAGGGATTTGCGAAGGAATATCGATTTTAGAATACTTTAGAGAAAGATATTTTAGAAATAACTCTATTTTTAGGGCCAGAATTTAATTAATTTTTACTTATAGAATTCACAATAAGAAAAGAGTGAAAGAAAAATAAATTTAATTTTTGTCTTTGTTGGCTTTTAGTATCTTTAGGATTTGAGCAATTGGGAGGGGCTTGCTCCTTGGAGGAGTGCCTTGGTACTTTACTGTGCAGTATTTTCCACCTACATCAGTGACATAACCTGTTACAATTATATCATTTTTTGAATCTATCGCGACAGCCCATCCTTCATCATTATTTCCCGCAAAATCAAAAGATCTTTCCCAAATCCTATTGCCGTTGGGACCATACTTCTTTGTCAGCCAATCATAAGAAAGGTATCTTCCTCCGGCGGCTATGATATTGTTGTATGAATCGACTGCAACTTTGTAGCTCCATCTGGGATCTATATTGTCTATGATATCCCATAGCTTTGTCCCATCAGGGCTGTATTTTACAATTATTGATGCATACGTAGAAACACTATTACCGTTGTATCCTGAAACAATTACGTTGTCTAAAGAATCTGTGGCAACACCGTAAGAACGATCGTAGCTACCACCACTACCAAATGTTTTTTCCCAGATAAAGATTCCGTTTGAAGAGTACTTCCTTGTGGTGAAATAATAGTCATTTACTAATATGTTGTCCTTTGAGTCAACTGCGACTCCTTTTCCATTAAAACTTATTGTGCTTGCCCATAGTGCATTGCCGTTCGGATCGAACTTCATTGTTCCGTCACTACTATCGGTAATTATGATGTTGTCCTTTGAGTCAACTGCAACTGCTTCTCCCTCAAAATTGTGTGTACTTGCCCATAGTCCATTGCCATTCGGATCAAACTTCATTGTGCCGTCATCACCGGTGACTATGATATTGTCCTTTGAGTCAACTGCAACGCCGTTTCCACTAAAAATGATTGTGGTGAGCAAATTGCCGTTAGAACTGTACTTTATTGTACCTCCAGTACCAGTAACTATGATATTGTCCTTTGAGTCAACTGCGACCCCATAAGCATGACCTCCGGGACCAATCTTTTCCCAAATAACATTCCCCTCCGCAGCAAGAACCGCCCCGAAAGACGTTAAAAATATGCTAACTAATAAAACAGATGTTATTTTTTTATTCATAAGTAGTCACCATTATTGTTGCTATGATGCGGATGTTATTCTTTTAAATGTTTCGCCTAACTCAGCTAAGTCATTTGCCACTAAAATGAAATCCTAAAACTCTGGACACGCCTTGTCATACCCGCTCTTGATCATCCTCTTCGACTCATGCACGTACCTTTCAGTAGTTGAAATCTGGCTGTGGCCCATGATGTTCTTCAATATCAGGAGGTTGCCGTTGTTCTCAACAAAGAGCGTTGCAAATGTGTGGCGGAGCATGTAGGGCGTTACCTTGAATCCGAGCTTTCTAGAGTATCTCAAAATGAGCTTGGAGAATCTGTCCCTACTCATTGCAAATAACCTCCCGCTCTTGATGCCGTTGTTGTAAGCAAAACGCTTTAGCTCTACCATGGTCTTTTTGTTAATCGGCACGATGCGCTCACGGTATGTCTTTGTCCTCTTCACCAAGAGGTAGCCCTCCTCAAAGTCTATGTCGCCAAGCTCCAGGCCAAGCACTTCCGATGGGCGCAAACCAGTGTTCAATGCCAGGCACACCGCAAGCTTAAGGTCCTCCTCTGTGATGGCCTCCAAAAGCGCCCAGCACTTCTCTAGCGATATGTTCATCCTCACTTTCCGTTCCAGCTGTTCTTCTTCATGTTAAACGGCCTATTGTGCATTCTGGCATGCCATTTCAATGCGAAGTACATGTTGTGCTTGAAGGATGAGGAGTAGCGCTCGTTTAAGAGTACGTCGAAGTAGTATTCCTCTTCTGTTTTGCCGCTCTTTAGGTACATGGCGATGCACCTTCGGTATATTTCAGCTGTAGTGGGGCTGACACACCTCTCAGAGATGAGATAAGAAACATAGCCGTTCCATGTAGATATTAATCTACAGGTATTTCCAAAATCAGCGCCTCCAGGGAATAAGCCCAAATATCGCCCCGTTTCAAAAATAACCGCCGGAAAAGTTATTGGCGGGCAGTAAGGGATTCGAACTCCTGGCCCGTAGATTAAGAGTCCGAAACTTAAATAGGCCTTATTTTTTAATTTAACGTTCATAATGACTTTATTTCACTATTTAGATTTAAAATTAATGTTCAATCTGAAAAATAAGTGTCTATTACCGAACAAATATAAATACACGAATACTTGTTAAAATGATTTGACCTTATTTATAAATGAGTTGTTAAAAATATTTTAGATTATTTATAAATGTCTTGTTAAAATGAGTTAAACTACTATAGGTTTAACTGAGCCGATTTCGATCAGCTTTGTCTTTTTGTATTTGTTCTCTACAATGTCAAACATTTTTCGGATATTTACAGGCATGTTTACCTCAGAGATATTCTTCTTTGAGGACTTCTTTCTAAGGGAATACTGATGAGCAAATGATCTGGTGATTGAGGTAACTTCTGAGAAATCTATAACTACTTCGCTTTCTTTTAGGGATTCAATATAGTCAAACAGCACATCTACTATGCCCCTCAATGCCAGGTCTTTTGATACCCTTTCACTTATCATAATAATTTTATCTGATGTACTCATACATATTCACCTTTGATGGGTAAGGCATCCTAATGTTTATCAACGTTCCATCTAATATATTTTTCTGTTTTAAAATATAAGGGGTGTGACCATGCCTCCCATATAATACTCCGCCCCTGCCAGAGATTATTAGTATTTCCCCGTTTAGGCCTTCTGTGAAGATCCTAAAGTTTGTATTGAGGCCAGTTCCGCGATCCTTATCCTTGGTAGATAAACCATTTATCGCTTCTTCTATCGCAATATAATCTTCTTCAAAAAGTATGCCCTTCTTTTTGAAACTACCGTTAATAGAAATTCCGTCGTCAATGAAACATATGTCTGCATATTTTTTCTTTGGATATTTCTGGGCCATTACCATTGCATTGTTAAACTCTGAATGCTGATAGATATTATCTACCATTTCACCCACAAGATACTTGAAAGTATTCTCACCACCATAATTCTTACCTTCATCAGTAAATTCATACATTCTGTCAAGAATATCCAAAGATTTTTCCTTTTCTTTGGGTAGTGAAATTATGGGCAGGTATGATTTTCCATCAGAATAGAAATAGCTGGAAGAATCTGTAACAATTTTTATGTATGCAGAGACTACACTGTCTGAAGGCAGTTTTAATTCAATTTTTGATTTTTGTTTTTTTAAAAACATTATCAACGGTAGGAGTGTAGTAGGTTGGATAAACTTCTCTTTTGTAAGGTCTAATAATCCTGATTCAAGAGAAGATTTCTTATAGTTGCAATAGCTTAGATAGTTTTCAAACAGGGCGGCCATTTGAACCTCCAAATTCAATTATTACTATTAATTAAAATACTTTTCTAATTAAATTGCCCTAATCGAACAATTTCGCATAACATTTTTTATACGCAATTTTTGATTATAAATATACTATAAATAATTAAATCTTAGTATTAATCAGATTAGTGATAAATATATCTCAATAAAAAAGGAAATAAAGGTAAAATTTATTTTAATTTTTTTATTGGAGAACAATATTGGATATATTTAAATAGTATTATTCTTGAAGTTAGTGGGGATTAGTTTTTATTTGTATCCATCTGCATTTGTAATAAAAAAATAGGCGGCCCGCGGCACTCTTTTACAAACTAATACCTTACATACTTTTTGCTTCGGTTTTTGATGTTTCAAATATGCAACAAAAAATGTTTGAAAGAAACATTAATAAATTCTTAAATCAATTTAGTATGGAGATTATTGAATGAAAAGCATATACTCAATTGGAACATCAGAAAAGAGTGCAGAAGAATTTTTTAATTTGTTAAAAGAATCAAATATAACTAAGATAATAGATATTAGAAGACACAACACATCACAACTTGCTGGATTTTCCAAAAAAGACGATTTAAGGTATTTCTTAAAAGAGATATGTAACGCTGAGTATGAGCATGAGACCTCAATAGCAACACCAGAAACTTTACTCAATAAATATAAAAAAGACCACGACTGGGCGTATTATGAAAAAGAATTCAATAAACTATTAAGAGACCCTAGTTTAAACACAACTTACAATAAAATGTTAGAAGATAAGCATACCATATGTTTACTATGTTCTGAGAACAAGCCAGATAAATGCCATAGAAGATTAATATTGGAATACATTAAAAATAACATACAGGATATCAAAATAATTCATCTAATGAAAAAATAAAATATCAATGAGGTATTTCATACTGTAATACAGAAAATGGAAAAATTTTTTTTAAAAACCAAATATGGAAAAATAATATTTTTTCACTATTTTTCCTATTATTTCCTGCTTTGTTGAATAATTCTAAACAAATGACACTTATCTCTAACTTGCCCTTTATTTGCCTTTAACTTTACACTAACTGTTGCAGTTGGTCATACAATAG
>Ga0208197_1000960_pt1 | contig 32544 bp, 20 predicted proteins | sample AD_JPNNA4_MetaG_FD_184444 | JGI IMG/M metagenome (GOLD analysis project Ga0208197, IMG submission 184444) | Active sludge microbial communities of municipal wastewater-treating anaerobic digesters from Japan - AD_JPNNA4_MetaG (SPAdes) (version 2) | ecosystem: Engineered > Bioreactor > Anaerobic...
ATTATAAATGGAAGAGGGTGGTTTTATGCGGAACTTGACAGTCAAAGGTATGGTATCGGTAATGTTGACGTTGGTATTGCTTATATCGCAGATTGTCCCGGTTGCGGGGTCAGGTACCGATGTGCGCTTTGACAACGGAGCATATTTTGCATCCAAGGGGGTAAAAAACTGTTATCCTGACAAGGGACGATGGAGCACAAACGAGACAAATAGCTTTTATATTGAGCCTCATCCCAAGACAGGGGATGAAATCAAGCCTGCTAATATAAACAATAGTTTTAAATACTTTTGGACCATGCCCCTTAAGGGCACCAGCGCCCAGACCGGGCTAAAATACAGGATAAAGCTGCAGGTTTACGGACAAGCTTTGGATAGTGATGTTGCAGGTATATTCCTGGACTTCTGGGCTCCGTTGGGTGACGGGAGGAGCGGTTCAATAACGGTGGAATGGACGTTTAATGATTTCAGCGGCTGGAATGATGTAAGCTTTTCAGGCTATGTTCCGGAGGGTGCGACCAGTATGCAGCTTACCCTTACCGGGGAGAAGGGCACCACTATATTTGATGATAACAAATGCGAAATATATTTCAGGAATATAGAAGTATATATAACCGATGATGCGGCCCCTATACCCAAATATGTGGAATTCGGAGAAAGGCGGGAACTGGGGACTCCCGAGGAAAGAAGGATGAAGGATTACTACGGCATAGGGGACGATGTATATTGGGACATTGAGTTCAGTGAGCCCGTATTCGTAAACGATCCGGATTATCTGGCTTATGTGAGGGGCTTGAACGCCACCGGGAGGAATTCATTTCTGAATGACCAACTGTCCCCAAATTACCCTGATGAAAAGCTGCTGTTGGAGCATGCGCGGAACAACAACGGAAGGGGGGTATTGCAGCAGTTCGGCGAGCTTAAGATGAAGTTCAAATACAGGAACGCCGACGGAAGGGATATGACGGGGTATGCCTACCCGGTTGACAAATCCAGGTATAATAAAGAGACCTACGGAAATGATTACAGCAAGCAGATAAAGTTCAAATATTCAGTGCGGCCGGGAGATGAGTTCAGGGCTTCGGACATATATGAAATGGTGCTGGAGGGAGGAGTCATCACCGACAATGCTTTCAATCCGATGCCCAATGAATACAGGACCATATCCTTTGCCTCAGACGCCGCAAGCGGAGCCAGCAATGTCTACAGAACCTTTACCCGGGATTTCAGGGTGGAAACTACAGCTCCGGTCCTGCTGGAGATAAACGGCGGACTGCCCGAGGGAACGTTAGACCGTTTTCAAACATTGCCTTTGTATTTCAAATTTTCGGAGCCTGTATATATAACAGTATCCGATGAAGCCTTAATCAGGCATAACATAAACAAGCTGCAGATTGAGAGCTACCAGAGGGCAGGCATGTTTTCAAGCTACGATGCGAAGCTTTACCTGAACGCATTGAACCGGGACTGGAAAGGGGACCTGGATCCTTACCGCTCCGGTACCCCTGATGCATACTATGCGGGGGGAAACGGCACAACAATGCTGGAATTCCGTTTTGACAACCTGGAGAACAGCTTCGATCCCCTTGAGATAACAGGGGGTGTATTCAGCGATTGGAAAGATAAAGAAAGTGGGTCGACAGAACGCGTTTCCTACGGTGAAGTGTATGTGATGGACGCCGCCGGGAACAAGGCACCGCTGCTTCCTAAAGGAGGGGTGAAGCTTTCAGAAAGCAAAAGATATGTGGGGGATACCGAGCCTCCGGTAATTACCGTTCACACCAAGGAAGCGGAAAAGGAAAAGGGAGGCTTTTACCTAAAAATAAATGTTACGGACGAGGTCTCGGGAGTGGATTATGATACTTTGGAGTTCAGCATCGGGTATACCAATGTGCCCTTCGGGAATATCATGAGGGCTGCGAAGCCCCTGGCCCCGGGCAGATGGTACCATTCCCACGAGCTGGCCGGAATGTTCGGGATCGATCCGGGAAGCACAAATAACTACAGGTTATTTGTACATGCAAAGGACAAAAAGGGCAATATGTTCTACGGCTCGACTCATGGTTTTACAGGATACGGATGGTCGACAGACATAAATGTGACCAGAACGGATATTGACATATCCTCCATTATAGAACAGGAGGAAATAAGCGTCAGCCTGGAGACTAACCTGGGGGGCGCCGCTGAAGGAAGGATCTATTTATGCTCTGCAGACTGGGTAAGGGGAGACGGTGTGAATTGGCGCTGCAAGGGGCTCTGGTACTGCATGACCCGAGAGCCTGTAATGCCCGAGTTTTCAGAGGACTCAGGGATATGGAGGTATAAGCAGGGCAACAAGATCAATACCTTTGAGGATTTTGAAGGGAATCCCCGGGAGAGGGACGGCTATTATTATTTGCACATCATTGCGGCAGACGAGGATAAGAAGCCTATAGGAAGCAAAACGGTTCCGCAGCCGCTGCTTTTCGATTTCAAGCCTCCCCAGGTGACTGTAAATACGGAAATGCAGGCGGACGGATCCATGAAGGTCATGGTCCATGTATCCGATGAGTATACTCCCCGGAAGGATATCACAGTGAAGTACATTGCAGGTAATTCCAACTGGCAGCAGCTTCCCGGGAACGGGGAAATAATAATAGGCAAGGATGACCTGAAGCCGGGTACCTTTGTGACTATAATGGCTACAGACGCGCATGAGAACACCACATCTCCGAATTTCGGACCGTACGGCAATACCGAATCAAAGCCCTCAGCCTCAGCCCCATATATTAATTTTTACAGAGGAAGAAAATACACCAATGAGGATTTTGCAGAGCTTCATATTTTCAGCCCTGTTGAGGAATTCTCCTGGTCCATGGACGGAGTAAGCTGGAGCGGCTGGATACCCCTTGAAAAAGGTGCTACTTCCTTTGGAACCGAGGGGTACAGCCCTTGTATTCCTTTGCCTGACAAGGAAGGGCCCATAACCTTCTATACAAAATACAGAGATAGTGCAGGGAAAGAGTCGGATGCGGTTGCATCTACGGTTGTAAGGGATGTAACTCCTCCTACGGCAAGGGTCAAGTACAGCAGCTACTATGATTCGAACGTTTTCTATACTGCGGAGCTTGTCGACATCAGTGACAACCTGTGCCCTTCCGAGGATATAAAGGTAATAGGATATGTTCCCGGATATTACAATGAAATCATTACCGCAGGAGAACCCCATTACTTCATATTGGAGGATAAGGCAGGAAATAAGGGAGTGGTTGAGGCATATAAAGAGCCTGTACCTGTAATAGTAAAACCGCCGGTCATATATCAGGATCATGACGATGATGATGATGACGACTATGAACCGGAACCGGAGCTTACGGACACCGAGGCGCCGGAAATAGATGTCATTCCCAACGGCAGCGCAAGTGATGCACCAATAGTTTCGCCCCAAATAATAGTCAGCGACAATGGCAGCATAGCAATAATAGAATACGCCTTTAGTATGAACGAGGATATAGAATCGGTAACAAGCTGGAGCTCTGCAGTTAACGGAAGTTATGTAAATCTTACATGTGAAGATGCGGCAGATGAAGGTTTATGGTATCTGCATGTATATGCCATGGATGCAGCAGGCAATACTGCATACTTTACCTCAGATCCTTTTCATATGGTCATGGCCGATGAGGAGTCTGATATTGATATTGTGTACTCAGGGGAGCATGAGGGAGTTATGAGAGCCTTCATTGTATCGCAGGAGCCGATTACGGTAAGCGAAGCAGTATTCGATCTTAGTATGGATGATGAGGTGCATACCTTCGTTTATACCTACGATTCCGACGGGACCGAGGGATCGATAACTGCCGTCAGGAAATATGGCAGCGGAGTTGATGAATGCGGTACTAAAGGCACGGTAACAATGGACCCATACGACAGTGTGACTTCGGAGCCTGTAAAGGTGACTATAGAAGCCGGTTGGGACGAAGATGAAGATGAGTACAATACTACTATAGAGCTCAGACCCGAAATGTTTGATTTCGATCCTGATTTTGATCCTGACTCCGATCCTGATTTCAATCCTGATTCCGTTTCTGGTATACTGGGCCTCATGAAGAATGAGGAAATGATCTCTGAGGGCAAAATAAAGATAATGATAGGTCGTATTATACAGGATTTTAATCCGGAACCAATAAGGGTATTTGATGCCGTATATGGCGAGGGTTATCTTGATGACGAATTGCTGAGCGAGCTTGAGGAAAATGATGATTACTACCTGAGAGTATATAAAGCCGAAATAACTTTTGATGAAAACGGTTATATAATGTACCTGGCAGGGGGTGAAATGCATACCGTAAGAGTAGGCCATATTGTAGAAGAAGACTGGGTGGACAATGTAACGGTTACCATGACGGAGGGGGGCCGGTGGGCATATGTCCCTGGGTCATTGCTGGCATCCGCCGGTAAATACTCCGGTATGCTGAAAGCCCCGGACAGTCTCTACGAAGAGGATATTTCACCCCCTTCGGGACGGGTAAGCTACACATGGGCTGATCCCAAGAAAGGGCCCGTTACAGCCAAACTGAAGCTTTCGGACGACAGCGGGGGAAAGGTTACTATAACAAACAACGGCGGAAGCAGCAGCTATGTGTTCAAAACCAACGGCCAGTTCGTATTTGAATTTGAAGATGAGGCGGGCAATAAGGGCAGAGCTCTTGCACAGTTAACCACTATACCGGCAGAAGGCCCAAGGGTGGCGGTCTCTTACAGTTCCGTACATCCCACCAGGGAAGCGGTGAAGGTTACAATTACGCCGGAGCCGGGGTCAGTGTTAAAAAGCGGCGATATTCAAACAGTGCAGGAAAACGGGAGCTATATCTTCAGCACCGAAGTAAACGGCAGTTGGAATTTCACTTTCGCAAATGAGTACGGCATAGAAAAAGTAGTCAAGCCTTCTGTGGAGAACATAGACAGGATTCCTCCGAAGCTTTGGCTGGATTATGTTTATGATTCTTACAAAAATACTATTACTGCAATAGTAAGGTCAGATGAACTGATAATCCCGGCGGAGGGAAGCACTATCAGCCAGGTGTACCCTTGTACGGATAAGGAACGATATACCATGAGAGCCCTGGACGAACTGGGGAACGAGGCGGTTGTAACAGCCTCGGCGGCTTATCTTGACGAACCGGGAGCCGGGGATGTCAAGATAAACTTCAGCACTGCCGAACTGACAAAAAATCCGGTAACAATTACTCTCACCTCCGATAAAGAGTTTGCAGTTCTGAACAACGGCGGCAAGAAAGAGCTTACCGTCCCGGAGAACGGGCAGTACAGCTTCGTGATTAGGGACAGCCTGGGGAAGATAAAGGTTCTTACGGCAGAGGTAAAGAATATTGTCCTGGATGCCCCTGTGATTACCCTGGGATACCCGGATTATATAGAGATTAACCGAAGGGGTTCTATAGACCTGATGAAATTTACGGCTGTTGACAGTATAGACGGAGATGTGAAAAACAAGGTAAAAATAACCGGTACTGTAAACACCCTGAAGCCGGGGATATACACCGTAACCTACAGCGTTGTGAACAGTTTAGGAAGTGAGGCGGTAAAAACTCTCACTGTGAAGGTCAGAAGTGACGAGGAGCAGATAGTTTGGATAAACGGAGTAAAGTACGAAGGGGAACCGATTCCCCTTGCAGCAAGCAAGCTGCAGGTGACCGCAGAGGGCTTCTCGGGGCAGGTCAGCCTCAAATTGGCGGAGGGATTCGTGAACGCCTCCTACTTTAAGAACGGAGGTACTGCAGGGTCTCTTGATAATATACCCGTGAGCAAGAAGGGCTGGCTGACCCTGTATGTATATGACAATGAGAGGAACAACAGGCTGATTAATGTATTAATAACAGATTTGGGGGGTGAACAGTAATGAGAATACTGAAAAGAGCCATCGCCTTTGCGCTGATTCTTGCGTTCTTTATTTCATCCACCGGTTTTACTCAGCTTGTATATGCGGCAGCGGAAGAGGATACCCTGAGGGTTCATAATCAGTTTGTGAGCTTTGTGGTGGATAAGGATACCGGAAGGTTCGGAATAAGTACCGTTGAAGGCGCTCCAATGAGGCTTAAGGATCAGGATGCACCATTGCTTTTTGAAGGGTCAGAGCCCGATACATCCTTCACTACCTTCCGCATAGACGGAGAGGATTATATATTCGGGAACAGTTATGGTTTTCTGGGAATAAAGGGCGGCATGGTGAAAGCTCCGAAAACCGACCAAATGGTAAATACTTCCCTTTGGACCCTCGGGGATCTGGAGGTGGAGCAGCGGCTGACCTTGGTCTCAGACAGCGGAAATCCTGATTTGGGTAACGTAAGGGTTACCTATACGGTATCCAATAAAGGAAAGACAGAAAAAAGCGTGGGCTCAAGGCTGCTGTTCGACACAAAGCTGGGGGCAAATGACGGTTCTCCTATTATAATACCCGGTATAGACAAGCCGGTTGAGCATGAAATAAGCCTTGAAGGAGAGGAAGTGCCCGCATTCTGGCAGTCGGCGGATGCGGATATAAGTCCTTCGGTGGTGTCCTACGGATTGATAAGCGGCTGGGAAAACAAAGCCCCGGACAGGATGACCGTCGCTCATTGGGGTGGTATTGGCTCCACCAAATGGAATTATCAACCGGACAGCACCGTGAAATTTACTTCCCCCTTCAATAAGCACAATAAGAGCGACAGTGCGGTAGCCCTTTATTGGGATCCGGAGGCGTTGGCCCCAGGGGAAACCAGGGTGTATGAAACCTTCTATGGCCTGGGAGTATTTGCTACGGCAGACGGGCATACCTTCCTGGCAAACATGAGCGGACCCGACAGCCTTGAGCTTAAAGAGGACAAAACAGGCTATATTCAGGAGGAATTCGAGATATCCCTGTCACTGGACAACGGCCTTCCTGTTTCGGTACCCATGGAGAATGTCAGGGCTGTGCTGGAGCTTTCAGGCGGCCTGGAACTGGCCCCGGGGCAGTCTAAGGAGATAAACCTGGGACTGCTGCAAAGGGATTCCAGGGCAAACCTGGCCTGGAAGGTAAAGGGTGTGTTTGCCGAGACCTACAGGATAGGCCAGGCAACTGTATATCTCCATTCCGATTCCCTTTATGAGCCCCAGGCATACGGCAGATATGTGATACTGCCGGGAAGCTCAGGCAAAGTGCCGGATATACAATATACCGGAATAACTCCCCAAAACCAATACTATGAGGATTTGAAGAAATCCTTCAATATTAACGGAACAGGCTTCAGCCTGATGAAGGACAGGAGCAGGTGGGAGCTGAAGCTGATAAAGGAAGGACAGAACCCAAGGGTATACAATATAAACCACAAGCAGATAAACCTGGCAGGGGATACGACGATACAGGTCACCCTGGGAGATATGCTGAGAGATATAAGTGATGCAGGAACCTATACGGTGAAGCTGGAGCATAAGGACTTCCGGGGGTGCAGCTTTGAGAAGGGGTTAAACATCTCTACGGATAGTCAATACATGAGCCGGAAATACGGTATACTTGCGGTCAGTGACGAAGGCAACAAAACATACAAGATTAAGGTTTTTAATAATGAAGATGATTTAAAAAAGCAGCCGGATAGCGTCAAAAACAAACTGCTGCTGATCGTAAGGGGAGACATACAGCAGAAGGAAATAGGGATATATGAGGCCTATTCCGGAACCGAAACGCCTGTGGAGATGAACGAAGTACTGCTTTACAACAGCACGACGCCGATAAGCATAAGCGAAAGCAATGGGTCGGTAAAGCTGGCAGGAAACGGAGGCCTTTCGGTATCCGGTTCCATTACCTTCTGGAAATGGGATTTTGAGATCAACCTGAAAAAAGGCAGCCAATATACTCTAAAACCTCCCGAGGATGGTGACCTTGTAAACAAAAAGATAGAAATAGCTCTGACCGGTGCGGCAGGAGGCCTGCAAAACATACTGGCCGGATTCAACCTGAAATTCAATAACGCATACTTCTATAAGGACACGGATGGCTACGGCCTCATATTCGGGGGCTCTTTGAAGCTTTCCTTAGGCAGCCGCGACGAGGACAAAAATAACAGCAATAATAACAGCAATAATAACAGCAACAGTAACAGCAACAGCAACGACAAAAAAGACGAGAAAGAAGACAAAGATCCTTTCAAGATTGAGGCTATAGTGGACAAGGTGGCTATGGGGCAGAAAGCCGACAAAACAGTAGGGTTCAAGGGCATAGCAGCCGAAGCCACCGTAGGCTTCCCCAAGGACTATTTCCCGCCTCCTGTGGATATAGGAGCTGAGGCCACCCTGAAGGTGAATACCTTCGATGATCCGGGTGAAGTGGGATTGGCCCTTGATGTGGATCTTAAGGTGATAAAGGTCAAGGGAGAAATAGAGTTTATACTTTATCCCTATCCTTTCCCGGACAAGCTGTACCTTTATGTAGGAACCGACGTGGGAGTAGACATAATACCCGCGATACCCGTGGCTACACTGTACGGAGTGGGCGGCGGACTGGATAACATTTCCAACCTGGTGAACTGGGATGCCTCGGCACCGCCTCTTACCATAATGCTGACGGCAACTGCGGAAATAGGCAAGATACTGAAGATGGACAAGGTGACCCTCAGCGTCTCCTGGCAGCATGCCGAGCTAAAAGGCAATATCGGGATAAAAGGCTATAATATAATAAAGGATGCCACCCTGAGGCTCAGGTGGTATAACCCCATAGGCTTCCATGCATCTGCCACCATAGAGGCCTTAGACTGTATCGAAGGGAAGGTGCTGCTTAATATATACAAGGACAGTTTCATTGGTATGGCTTCGGTAAGGCTCTTTATACCCACTAAAGTTCCCGTAGTAGGAGGAGCGACAATTGTGGGAGCCGAAGTGGGGGTTGACATGGATAAATTATGGGGAAAGCTTATTGTAATAGGTGTCTCTATGGGGATAACTTATATCTTTGATGAAGAAAAGGTGGAATTCGAAGTAGGTGAAAACGGAAAGCTGCCCGAGGGCATGATTGCAGCCTTGGACGGTTCGGAGGGGCTTTATGCAATAAATTACAGGGATGAAGAAACCGGCGAGGAAGGCAGGATGATATTTGGCACCAATATGAAGCTTGTGGGTTCTTCAAGGCAGCCTGAAAGGGTGTATGCAAAGGATAGCAGATATCTGGCGGCAGCAGGGGAGGACAGGAGATTTTTATTCATGGATATGCCTGTCGTCACTGCACTGGATGACACCACATACCGGTTGAATGTCCAGAGCAGGGAAGCCGCCCTGTTCGAAATAGAATATGAAGGTTCAAAGCCCAATGTGAGAGTCTACAGGCCGGATGGGACAGAGTATATGCTGGTGGAGGACGACATAAACGGAAATATGAGATACCAGACCATTCCTGCAAAGGACAGCGACAGCGGAAGGGATGAGCAGAAGCTGTGGATATCCGTTGTGGGGCCCCAGCCGGGTATTTGGACGGTAGTATCGGATAAGCCCCTTACGGCAGCACAGCTGTACGATATAAAAATGGCTCCCGAATATACATCCTTGGACGCTGCAAAAATAGGAACCGGCAGTGTTAAGGTTGATTGGTCAGGAAAGTATCTGGACGGGGCAAAGGTAAATCTTTACCTGCTTGAGGAAGGAAGCAGCGAAGTGGGAAGACTGCTGGCTCAGGATATTGACGCAGCGGCGGGGACTTATACCATGACGCTTCCGGATGATGTAATGACCGGCAGCTATGTGATACGGGCGGAGCTTTCCAAGGAAAATTACGGGTATAGCAGCAGTACCACAGGGCCGTTTACGGTAACCGACCTCAAGGCCCCGGGTAAGCCCAGGAATCTGAAGGCGGCCCCGGCAGGCAACGGCTGCCTTAGGGTGGAGTGGGAAGAAGGAACTGAGGTCAGATACCCGGCCCAGGGCTATATATTGAATGTCCTGAATGATGACGGTTCATCGGTGCAGGGTTATCCAGAGTCCTACGTATCCGGAAGAGCCGAAACAATAATAGGCGGAGAGGTGACTCAGCAGGACGGAACCACCTTGAGGCTTGAAACAGGCAAAAGCTATAAAATCTCGGCGATAGCCCACAGGGAAGAGGCACTGATTGAAGGAGAAGACGTACCCAGGCAGCATTATAGTGAAGCAGTTTTGTCGGACACTGTATTCCTTCCGGAACCTCATCCGCCTGCGCTAAAGCTTTCACTGGCCCGGGAAGGGAGTATGCTTCCCCTTAATACGTCGGAGTCGGGTATAGACGAATACTATTCCACAGGGAAGGAAGCAGTGCTGTCGATAGAGGCGGACACGGCTGTTGGCGCAGATATTGTTTTGAACAACGAAACAGTGTACTCGCTTAGCCCGGCGGTGAGCCACCTGCAGCAGCTTGCCCTGAATGAAGGGGAGAACATGGTTGAAATAAGAGCTGAAAACAGCTCCGGAGACTTCACCGATAAAGTAATAAGGATAATATGCGATACCATACCGCCTCTGCTGCTTATTGATTCCACAGAGGTCACGGAAAGCAACGGCACAGCAGCCGCATTGATAAAGGGAAAATGCGAGCCGGGAAGCAAGCTTACCATTAACGGCGGCGATGTGTTATCAGACGGGAATGGGTTATTCGAATACACCCTGGACATGGGCAATAATATGAGCATGGAAATTTTTGCAGTTGCGGAGGACCCAATAGGAAATATCACCGAATACAGGGGTACGGTGTATAATAATATGCTGAAGGCCATACAGCGGGTGGCGATTACCCCCGGAGGGGCTACCATCGAACTGGGAGAAAGCCTGGAGTTGGGCCTTAATGCAGTGGACTCCGAGGGAAAGTATCTTAGCATAAAGCCGGAACTTGTAAAATGGAGCCTGATGGCAGATACCGGAGCTGCAGTCTTAGACAGCGGAGCCAGGTTAAGAGCACAAAATCCTGGTAAGGCATATATCATGGCTGAGTACAAAGTAACGGAGGATTATTCCCACACCGATGCCATAGTTGTCAATGTAGTGGAAGGTTCAGGATCTAAGCCAAAAGCGGCAAGCAGAAGATATTCAGGCCCTGCTGGTGTTCTGGGAAGGATAGTGGAGGCTGAAAGAGGGAAAAAGGATATTTACTCAGCCAGGTTACAGCCGGGAGCAGCAGCAAGACTTGCAGCGGATGACAATCTGACCCTTGACATACCGGCCGGCTTTGCAGTAAATACTGCTGACATAAAAATAAGCAGGTATGACAATCAGGGTGAGCTTATGAAAAAGTTCCCGGGGATGAAGCTCTTAAGCTCCATTTATGATATAAGCTACACGGGTGCCGGCAGGGGAGAACCTGTAAATCTCAGCTTCAGGTATGAGGCGGATCAGGCCGCAGACCTCAGAAGGGTTGCAGTATACAGGCTTGATGAGCAGCGAGGCAGATGGGACTATATAGGAGGCACCATAGACAATGAAGGGGGTACCATAACAGTAAGACTGTCAAGCTTCAGTAAGTATGCAGTACTGGAAAACAGCAGCTTGAGGCTGTTGGATGACGTAGAAGGTACCAGGTGGTCAAAGGATGTGATTTACTCCCTTGTTCATATGAATATTGCAGAAGGTATAAAAGTGGGCGAAAGATACTATTACATGCCTGACAAATACATTACAAGGGCGGAGTTCATAAAAATGCTTTCAGCAGGCTTGGAAGCGGGGGATACCGAAATTGATAATGTCCAACTGCCCTTTGCGGATAAAAAAGAGATACCCGATTGGGCACTTTACCACATAAAGGCAGCCTATGCAAACGGATGGGTAAACGGAAGGATTGCAGGAGACAAGAGACTTTTAGGCCCAAAGGAGCAGATAACCCGTGAAGAAGCCTGTGCCATTCTCGGAAGAATGCTGGGAGACGGAGTAAAGCCTAAGGGAGTATATTTCACAGACAGGAACCAGGTGGCAAAATACGCAATCAACTATCTGGACATACTTGCAGATATGGGGGTATTAAGCGGTTATGGGGACGATACCTTCAGGCCCAAGAACTTCATTACACGTGAGGAAGCAGCATCAATTATAGATAAGTATCTGAAGAATGCGTCATAGGCGCATTCTTCAGACATGAAACAAGATATGCGGGATTAAGGTAGGGCTGTGTATAACCATTGGTTTTACACAGCCCTTGCTATGATTTTTATTCAAAAAGTGCTATAATGTAATCAATGCGGAAGAGATGATTAATACCAATGAGAGGGAGATATTATGGATAAAAAACCTTCCTTCAAACCATACAATCAAGGGCAGATTACCTTTCTTCCTCCAAGCCTGGAGGATTTGATACCCGAGAACCATATAGTAAGAGTAATTGACAGCGCGATAGAAAACATTGACACAAAACCTTTGTATGAGAAATATGAAGGGGTTGGAGCAAGCAGCTACAACCCTGTCATGATGCTGAAAATAATAATATATGCCTATACCCAGAAGATTTTCTCATGCAGAAGCATTGCTAAGAATTGCAGGGAAAATATAATGTTTATGTGGCTTAGCGGAATGAATATGCCCGACTATAAAACCATTGACAGATTCCGAATCGAACGTATGAAAGATGTAATTCCCGATATTTTTACAGAAGTCATAGCTCTGCTTCACAGTAAGGGATATATAAAGCTGGAAAGGTATTTCCCTGATGCAGGCAAGGACAGCTGGGCATGGGTGAAAAATCCCAGGAGGTTCCGCGAAGTACTAAGGGAGAAGTGTGAGGAGCTCCTTAAATCAATAGATGAAATTGAACGTCAGGACACCCAGGAATATGGGGAAGAGGATTTGCCGGAGCTTAATGCAGGAAAGGACATTGATGTACAATCAATCAGAGATACAACTGATAAAATTAATGAGAAGCTTGGTCAGAGGCTTGGAGACAGGACGAGCAGATGGGACGGCTTAAAAAAGCTGTGGAAAGGATTCTCAAGAATAAAGTGATACAAGGAATGGAATTTACATAAATCAGGCTGGAGAATACCCATGCAGCTTGATTTTTTGATTGAACCCATTACATTATCAATATTTGTGGACTATAATGAATATATATAGAAAAACATATATTATCAGGCATCTACCATACTATTGCCTATTGAATTATTTGGTATACCCATATAAAATGTTACTAAGCTTCAATTATAGGGCCATGGAGGTGGGCACAGCTTGTATGCTGTGGGGTTATGAGTAATTTATTTCATGTTGGTATTGATATCGGGTCTACTACAGTTAAAGTAGTTGTTTTAAATGAAAATTGCGATATGATATACAGCAGGTATGAGAGGCACTATGCTGATATTAAGAAAAAGCTTCAGCAGATACTTCATGATGCCTTCAGAAAGCTGAAAAACAGTCAATTGACTGTAGTGATTACGGGCTCCGGAGGAATAAATATTGCGAACAGTTTGGGGGTTTCTTTTACACAGGAGGTTGTTGCTTCTACGAAAGCAATCAGAACCTATTATCCAGAAACCGATGTTGCGATAGAACTGGGCGGAGAAGATGCAAAGATCACTTATTTTACCGACGGAGTAGAACAGAGAATGAACGGTACTTGTGCAGGGGGCACAGGTTCTTTTATAGATCAAATGGCCTCTTTGCTCAGAGTGGATGCAGAGGGGCTAAATGAGCTGGCTAAGAATTACAAGGTTATTTATCCCATAGCGGCAAGATGCGGTGTTTTTGCAAAGACTGATGTGCAGCCTCTTCTGAATGAGGGGGTTGCAAAGGAAGATATTGCAGTCTCCGTACTTCAGGCTGTTGTAATTCAAACTATAAGCGGACTGGCATGCGGAAGGCCTATCAGGGGGAATGTGGCTTTTTTAGGTGGCCCGTTATATTTCCTTTCGGAGTTGAGGGAAAGATTTATTGATACGCTGAAGCTGAAAGAGGATCAGGTGGTCTTTCCTGAAAACTCGCAGCTTTTTGTAGCAATAGGTGCGGCATTATCTTCTTTTAATGAAAGGCCTGTATCTTTCGGATCATTGATAAGCAGCCTGGATAGCCATGAAAGTATCTCCGGAGGGGAATCAAAAAGATTGGAGCGCCTGTTTTATGATGAGAAGGAGTATGAAGAGTTCAGATCCAGACATCAAAAAAGCTCTGTCAGACGACGTGAATTATCATCCTTTGAAGGTGAATGCTTCTTAGGGATTGACGCAGGTTCTACCACCACAAAAATAGCTCTTATAGACGGTGAAGGAGCGATACTTTACACCTATTACGGCAGTAATGAGGGAAGCCCGTTAAAGTCAACCGTTAAAGCACTGAAAGAGCTGTATCGGCTTATGCCAGAGAAGGCCAGGATAGCTAATTCAACTGTCACGGGCTATGGGGAAGGGCTGCTGAAGGCGGCATTAAGTGTAGACATAGGTGAAATTGAAACGATTGCACATTATAAAGCAGCGGAATTTTTCTGCCCCGGAGTTGATTTCATATTGGATATAGGCGGCCAGGATATGAAATGTTTGAAAATAAAGGATGGAGTTATTGAGAGCATAATGCTGAATGAAGCTTGCTCCTCAGGCTGTGGTTCATTCCTGGATACTTTTGCAAGCTCTTTGGGCATGAGTATTGAAGAATTTGCTAAGGAAGCACTGGCTGCAGAGAATCCGGTAGATCTGGGCTCCAGGTGCACCGTATTCATGAATTCTAAAGTAAAGCAGGCACAAAAGGAAGGCGCGACAGTAGGGGATATTTCAGCAGGATTATCTTATTCGGTAATAAAGAATGCATTGTTTAAGGTAATAAAAGTTAGAAATCTGAACGAACTGGGAGAAAAAATAGTTGTCCAGGGGGGCACCTTTTATAATGATTCGGTGTTAAGGAGCTTCGAGCTCCTGTCGGGCAGAGAGGCAATAAGACCTGACATAGCAGGAATAATGGGTGCTTTTGGATCTGCCCTGATTGCAAGAGAAAGATATCAAGAAAGCGTACATACAAGCTTGCTGGGTGAGCATCAGCTCAATGAATTCAATCTTGAAACGGTAGTATCAAGATGCGGGTTATGCTCAAACAACTGTTTGCTTACAATAAACAAGTTTGGGAATGGGCAGAGCTTTATATCAGGGAACAGATGTGAAAGAGGAACCGGCAAGGTAAAAGAGCAGAGCTCACTGCCGAACCTGTATAAGTATAAATATGACAGACTATTCAGATACAAGCCCTTAGACAGCTCATTAGCAAGAAGGGGTACGGTTGGTATTCCAAGGGTTCTGAACATTTACGAAAACTATCCTTTCTGGTTTACTTTGTTTACAGAACTGGGCTTCAGAGTGGAATTATCAGACAGGTCTTCAAACAAGCTTTATGAAAAAGGAATTGAAACAATACCTTCAGAGTCGGTATGCTATCCGGGCAAATTGGTTCATGGGCATATCATGAATCTTGTTGAGAAGGGTATTAAGTTCATTTTTTATCCGTCCATAACCCATGAGCGGAAAGAGCAAAAGAAAGCAGACAATCATTTTAATTGTCCTATTGTGGTTTCATACCCCGAAGTCATTAAAAACAATATAGATGTGCTGAGGGAAAAGGGCATACTGCTTATGAAGCCCTTCCTGCCTCTCGACGATGAAGACAGGCTTGTTGACAGACTGCACAAAGAGTTTAAGATGTTCAAAATAAGTAAGTTGGAAATCAAGGAAAGTGTATATACTGCTTACATGGAGCAGCAAGCTTTTAAGAAGGATGTCCAAAAAGCCGGAGAAGAAGCCTTAAGTTTTATCAGGGCTAAAGGATTAAAGGGGATAGTGCTTGCCGGGAGGCCGTACCACATAGATCCTCAGATAAACCACGGCATACCGGAGATGATAAATTCCCTTGGCATGGCTGTATTGACGGAAGACTCCGTAGCCCACCTTGGAAGGGTTGAAAGACCCCTTAGAGTAGTGGATCAATGGGCATACCACTCCAGGCTGTATGCTGCGGCAAGCTTTACTGCAAAGCAGGAGGACGTTGAACTGGTCCAGTTGAATTCCTTCGGCTGCGGATTGGATGCTGTTACAACAGACCAGGTGCAGGAAATACTTAATGAGAATTCCAAGATTTATACAACCTTGAAAATAGATGAGGGTAATAATCTTGGTGCAGCTAAGATAAGGCTTCGGTCACTTAAAGCTACAATTTTGGAGAGAGATAAGAACGGGTTTGAACTTAAGAAAGTTGACAACAGATATAAGAAAATTGAATTCACAGAGGATATGAGGAAGAAACATACTATATTAGTGCCTCAAATGTCTCCGATACACTTTCAGTTCCTGGAGAAGGCGTTCAGACTGTCGGGTTATAATATGGTTGTTTTGGCATCAATGGATAAAGGAGCTGTGGATGAAGGCTTGAAGTATGTGAATAATGATGCCTGCTATCCTGCCATTATTGTAATAGGACAGCTTATAGAAGCACTGAAGTCCGGCAAATATGATTTGAATAGTACCTCGGTAATGATATCTCAAACAGGCGGAGGCTGCAGGGCTACCAATTATATAGGCTTCTTGAGAAAAGCCCTTAAAGATGCAGGTTTTGAGAAAGTTCCCATAATATCGTTGAATGCTGTAGGCATGGAGAAAAATTCAGGCTTTAAGTTCACAATGGAGCTCTTGAACAGAGCCATGATGGCACTTGTATACGGTGATTTGCTAATGAATGTATTGTACAGAGTCAGACCCTACGAAAGGATTAAAGGCTCCGCCAATATGCTGTATGAAAAGTGGGCTGAAATTTGTACGGAATCCCTGGAATATGCCAATAGAAAAGTATTCAAGCAGATTATCAGAGAAATAGTTAAAGAGTTTGACGAATTGGAAGTGATTAGCCAGACTAAGCCAAAGGTGGGACTGGTTGGGGAAATACTTGTAAAGTTCCATCCTACGGCAAACAATAATGTTGTCAGTTTAGTTGAAGCCGAGGGAGCAGAAGCAGTAGTGCCCGGACTAACGGACTTCCTGCTGTATAGTGCCTATGGTTTGGAGTATAGATATAAATATTTATCAGGAAGTAAAAAATCCCAGCTCTTAGGACGCACAGTCATTATGCTTATTGAGTTCTACAGGAAGGCATACAGGGAGGCTCTGTCTGCCAGCAAAAGATTTTATGCTCCCCAAACAATAGAAGAGATTGCAGAAGGGGCTTCATCAGTTGTGTCTTTAGGCCACCAGACCGGGGAAGGATGGCTTTTGACAGGAGAAATGGTTGAGCTTATTAATAACGGAGTCAAAAATATAATATGCATGCAGCCCTTTGCATGCCTTCCGAATCATGTCACGGGGAAAGGAATGATGAAGGAGCTGAAACGGGTTTACCCCGGAACCAATATAGTAGCTATTGATTACGACCCGGGTGCAAGTGAAGTGAATCAGCTGAACAGGATAAAACTTATGATATCAACCGCATTTGAAAATATGGACGAGTTTGAGACTCATAAAGTAAAGACCTATGTCATGAAAGACTACAGGCGAGCGAGGGGAATTCTCAGCATGAGAACCAAGCTCTAGGTCACGATATTCATGGAGTGAGGTGCAGAATTGGAAAAGGTGAAGACAAATGCAATGCGGATTCTTGAAAAGGCAGGAATCAAGTATAATACATATGCTTATGATAACAGTGACGGCTTGATAGATGGGATTTCGGTTGCCTGCAAAATCGGCTGCCCTGTTGAAAAAGTATACAAAACCCTTGTTGTCCAAGGGGCAAGCAGGGAATTCTACGTTTTCATAATCCCAGTTGCCGCTGAGCTTGATTTGAAAGCAGCGGCAAGGTCTGTAGGTGAGAAAGCCGTTGAGATGATAAAAGTCGCGGACATCAATAAAGTTACCGGATATATCCGCGGGGGGTGCTCTCCCATAGGTATGAAAAAGGAGTACAAGACAGTGCTTGACAGCTCCTGTAAAGCCATGGATACAATAATCGTAAGCGCAGGAAAGATAGGGCATCAGATTGAATTAGCCCCGGATGATTTAATTAAGCTGACCGGCTGCAGGACAGAGGCTGTTTGTGTACATAGAAATTAGCAGCTGAAATCAAATGGCAGGTTAATACTAAAATATAGGATTAAAAGGAGAGGTTTATTGTGCCCAATTTTGCACAGCGTATGACTGCAATGGAAAAATCCGCAAATATTATCCGAAATCTTTTTGGTTCTATGAATGATCCCGGCATCATTTCCTTTGGGGGCGGTGCTCCGGCAAAAGAGGCGCTTCCCATAGATATTGTCCGTGAAATAACTAATGAAGTGATAAGAGCTGACAAAAGAGGTGTGGAGGCTCTTCAGTACGGTCCCGTCATGGGTGCGGCGGATCTCCGGGAGGTTGTTGTTAATTATTTACTGGCACCAAAGGGGGTTGCAGCAAGTGTTGACAATGTGCTGATTACCAGCGGCGGACTGGAAACCATGAACCTGTTGTGCCAGCTTTTTATTGATTCAGGTGATGTGATTCTGGTTGAATCACCTTCCTTTGTGCATTGTGTTGAAATATTCGAGATGTTCCAGGCAAATTGCATTGCTGTGGATATGGATGATAACGGTATGGTTCCTGAAGACCTGGAAGCAAAAATATTAAAGCATAAGCCCAAGATGGTGTATGTTATTCCATCATTCCAAAACCCAACCGGCAGGACCCTGTCCTTGGACAGAAGGCAGAAAATCGCTGAAATGGGGAGCCGTTATGATGTGATTATTCTGGAAGATGATCCCTATCGAGACATTCGCTACAGCGGAAGCGATTTACTGCCGATAAAGGCCTTTGACCAGACCGGTCACACTGTATTGGCAAACAGCTTTTCCAAGATCTTCTCGCCGGGCAGCAGGCTGGGCTATGTTCTTGCAAATGATGAAATAATATCAAGATTGTTTGATGCCAAAACAGCAACCAATTCCCATACATCCATGCTGCCTCAGGTAATATGCGCCGAATTCTTCAAACGAGGATATTATCCGGCCCATCACAGGATGATATGTGATTTGTACCGTGAAAGAAGAGACATCATGATTGAATGCATCGACAAGTACTTTCCGGAAGGGACCAGGAGGACTTACCCGGACGGAGGACTGTTCACATGGGCGGAGCTGCCGGAAGGCATCAATACCACTGAGCTATTGGTTGAAGCCGTTACTAACCCTGATGTCAAGGTTGCCTACGTGGCAGGGGAAGGCTTTTTTACCGAAGGTAATGGTGCAGGCAGCAACTGTATGAGAATCAGTTTCGGCAATGCTGCTCCGGAAAGAATCAGAACAGGCATTGAAAGGCTAGGCAGGCTGATCTGCTCCAAACTGAAATAGCTGCAGAAAGTCGGACTGCTGCACATAAGAATTATAATGCGACATATATGGAGTTTGCATAGCCCTCCGCAAGAGACAGTATAGTATATCGACGCACACGGATTATGATTTTGACAGGCCTATACTGATATGCCTTTGGAAAAGTTCTGGCGGTGTCAAAAGGCCCTCCATGGCCCGAGACACCTAAGCCGGCCTCCATGCCGGCTGCACGAACTTTTTACCAAAGCTAATATCGTGCGAGTCGGGATATAAGGCTAGTGCTCTGCAGGGTGACTGCAAACTTAAGATACGACGCATTATTCTTCTACAGAGCAGTATCCTACCACAGATCTGTGCTCAGATATTTTGTGCCGGAGTCCGGTATCAATATCACAATGTTTTTACCCTTAAAATCTCCATTAAGCAGCTTTAATGCTGCTGCCAGATTCGCCCCGGCTGAGAAGCCGGCAAAAATGCATTCCTCACATGCCAGCCTTCTGGCTGCCTGAATTGCTTCTTCATCTGATACGGTTATGAAACCGTCGACAAGCGACAGCTTATCCTCGGTCATCAGGGGCAGCTCCATATTATAGCCTCCCCCTTGTATCTTATGCTTTCCGCTTCCGATATCCTGAGGATTACTGTAGCGCCTTGCATTTTCAGGTTCAACTCCAAAGCACTTTATATCGGGGAAGTGCTTTTTTAATGCTGTGGTAACACCGATAAAGCTGCCTCCGGTACCCATGAAATCAACGAAAGCATCAATTCTTTCATCTATCTGCTGAATTATCTCATTGGCAACCCCGATTTCCCCCGCACGAGAAGTGCTGGGATTACAGAACTGGTCTACTCTGAAAGCATTCAGCTCTTTTGTAAGCCTTTGTGCTTCGATTTCCACCAATTCCAGGTCCTTTCCGGATACCTGCCCCGGGATTGAATCCGGCATCTGATCCACAAGGACAACTTCAGCACCGAAGGCTTTCATCATTTTAGCCCTTTCAATAGAGTTACCCTTTGAAATTACGGCTATGAATTTATAGCCTTTCAGCTTGCAGACGATAGCCAATCCGGTGCCCATATTTCCGCTGGTCAGCTCAACAACAGGCTGGCCCGGTTTCAGCCTTCCGCTTTTCTCGGCATCCTCAATCACCTGCAATGCAACCCTGTCTTTTTTGCTTAAACCGGGAGCCCGGAACTCCAGTTTTGCAAAAATTCTTCCCTCAATATTTCCTGTTATGTTGTCAAGGGCTACAACCGGCGTATTGCCAATCAGGTCTAATGCATTCCTGAGTACCATATAGGAACACCTCTTTCATTGATTATTTTGTCGTATGCGGTATTATAAAAGCAATATAGTGTATTATGCTGCATATTATAGCATTGGACAATACTATTCACAAGAGGAGGGATTTATGTGCGGTATCATAATTAATAAAGGCTCACTATTCAGGTTAATATAATATTGCAGTAAATATTCGGGGAGCAGAGGCATATGAAAGTTGCAATAATGGGGGCAGGCCTTTCGGGCCTATCATGTGCAAAATATCTGGAGGATCATAATATTGAGCCTGTGATTTTTGAAAAGCGTGAGAGGGTCGGTGAGCGCTTCCCAAACATGGAAGCGGTTATTCAGCTGGTACACAGGCCTTTGAAAGATCCGCTCATCTACATAAATAAGAAGTATAATATAAATTTGGTGCCGGCAGGTATAGTGCATACATTAGAAATACATTCACCCAACCATAAAGCAGTTTTCACAGGTTATAACCTGGGATATACATCGATACGGGGCCATGACGACCGCTCATGGGAACGCCAGCTGGCCAGGCAGGTCAGGGCAAAAATACATTTTAACTCTACAGTTACCTGGCAGGAGCTTGAAAAGGATTTTGACCGTATAATTATTGCTACGGGAGATCCTACCATATCAAGAGAACTCAGGATATGGAAGACAGACACGGAAGCATTTTTGAAAGGCTGTATCGTCAAGGGCAAGTTTGATACGGGTGTATCAAAAATATGGCTTAACACCAGATTGAGCAAAAATTGCATGGTGTATTTCGCACCCTTTGATGAAAATGAAGCCAGCTATTGCACTGTGGCTATACCTTCTTCACCGGAGGAGCTGGACGTCCTTTGGTCAAGGACAGTAGAGGAATTGGGCTTTGAACCTGTACCTCAAACTGAATTCAAGCTTGAAGAATATAAATTAGGAAGGGTATCCACCAGACAAATAGGAAAGATGATGCTTGCCGGTGCAGCGGGAGGGTTTGTTCTGCCCTTTATGGGATTTGGACAGATCCCGTCGATATTAAGCGGTGTACATGCCGCCGAGTCAATAATTAAAGGTAAGGACTATAATAAGCTGACCTCATGGTTTGACAAGCAATATACTAATGATCTGAAACTGAGAAAATATGTAGACAACCTGGACAACGAAGGATTGGACAGGTTGGTTTCATTTTTTAACCTGCCTTTGATGAGCAGCCTGGCAGCTAATACCAGTTTACCCGTTTTAAGCATAGCGGCAAAAGCGGTTTTATCCCGTAATATGATAAAAAGCCGCTTGCCGCGTAAGAATTAATATGCTATACACTTTCAACAGCCTTATCATTCTGAACTGTCTTAAGTGATATTCTTGCATTCCTGCCCAAATACAGTATAATAAACAGACTTATCAAGGCCAGCAGCCCTGCCCCCGAAAGCACTGCTGCGGATCCGAACCGATTGGACAGATATCCTCCTGCAAGCATGGATATGATGGCAGCAGGAGTCAGGACTGCCGTTACTGTACCGTATGCACTGCTGCGGATCTCAAATTGTGTGATTCGATCTCTTACTGAATGCATACCCACCAGTGTCATGTAAAAAACCATATAGCTGGCAAAGATGATGACTAATGTCCAATAATAATTCCTGCAAAGCCCAAGGGCTGCAAAGGATGCATAATGCAAGCCCAGGCCGGCGGCAATGAGGCGCATTGAATCAACCCGCTTTGCAGCATAGGGGCCCAGCAAGCTTCCGGCAATGCTTCCTATACCCATAACAGTGATAAAAACCCCATACTGCTCACTGGTACCTGCAAGATAGGATTTTATATATATAACAAACAGTGAAAGCTGCATACCTAAAAAAAGCCGCCAGAAAAAAGCGATGGATGCCAGCAGTCCGAAAACGCGGTTTTCGAACATGAATCTGAATCCCCTTTTAGCGTTATCAAAAAAGCTTGCCCTGGATTCGGCTGTTTTGCCTGTAACACTGATACAGGCAGAAAATACGGCTACCAGTAAGTATACTATGCATGTGAAGTATATCAACGGTTTTGTATGATATAACGAAACGATGAATCCCCCCAGAAGCGGACCCAGAAGTTTGGCTGCATTAAGAAGGGAAAGAACCATTGCATTACCGGAGGTATATTTCTCCTGGGAAACAATTTCTGCCATTAAGGCACCCCTGACATTGACAATAAAGGTGAGAAAGATGGAAGCAATGAACCAGACGGTATAAATCAACCTTATATCCGCAGTGTACGACATCAATAACAACAGAATGCTTATCATAACGGCAGAAAACATAAGACATTTTCTTTTTCTCAGTTTATCAGCCAGGCCGCCCATCAAGGATGAAAACAGCCTGGGAATAAAGGTCAATGCAGTAAATATCCCGACATTCAGCGCATTTTTGCTCAGATCATAGATGTGCAAAGTCATTATGAAAAATATAAATTCATACCCGAATGCTGAAAACAGCAAGGCCGAAAAAAACATAACAAGATTGATATGCTTATAAGCTTTCATTTTTCTGTTCCAACTCCTCCAGTATCCATCGGGTTACTTCCTTTGTCAGAGGAATGCATACTTCGCACTTCACCTTTTTTCCGTATAGATTGACAGCATCATTCAAGTTTTCCATTTATATCCCTCCATTTCTGTAATATAATTTAAGCATAAGCAAGCAGTCCATAAAAGAACCGGTTTTTGTATAAATTTACTGAACCGGTTTAAAGCAAAGGAGGTATTTGGGATATGTATTTAAACATACAAAAAGAAATTGGGAATTCACTTATAAAGCAAATATACGAGCAGGTCCGGAGCATGATTTTAAAAGGAGAATTGAAGGCGGAGGAAAGGCTTTCTTCAACGAGAGAAATGGCCAGAAATTTAAATGTATCCAGAAATACCGTAATAACAGCCTACGAGATGCTGATAGCCGAGGGATATATTAGAAGTGTGCCGGGGTCAGGGATTTATATATCTCAAGGTGCCGAATTTGTTAAGCCTCCGGAAAGGATAATCGATTATAGTGTAACAGCCTTCTCTTCCAAGGAGCTTTCGGAGGATATCATCGGCTTCCACAGCGGGACTCCTGCCCTTGACATGTTTCCGCGCAATAAATGGAGCAGGATTGCCGGTCAGGTTATTAAAGAGGCGCCGGATTCAGCTTTTGGATATGATTACCCCCAAGGAAGACCGGAACTGAGAAATACCCTCGCAGCTTATCTGAAAAAAACACGGGGCATAAATTGCAGCCCTGAGCAGATCATCGTTACGACAGGTGCGAAGCAGGGGCTGTCGCTGGTGGCTAAACTCCTGCTGCGGCCCGGAAGTGAAGCATTGATAGAGGATCCTTCCAATGAAAATGTAAGAAAAGTATTTTCATTTCACACCGATCGTATTACACCAATAGAAGCAGACAGTGAAGGAATACGGCCTGAACTGTTTCCTCAGGACAGAGCTCCTGCCTTGATCTTTGCCACACCTTCGCATCAATTCCCATTGGGAGGTGTTTTGTCTATTCAAAGAAGGCTTGAACTCATCCGGTATGCCGGAAAGAAAGGCTGTTATATAGTAGAGGATGATTATGACAGTGAATTCCGGTATAAGGGATTGCCGGTAAGTTCCCTTCAGGAGCTTGACAATGAAAGGGTAATTTATATCGGCACATTCAGCAAGACACTGTTCCCATCTGTAAGGCTTGGTTATATAGTCCTTCCGGAGAAGCTTGTCGAGCAATGCAGGGAGCTTAAGCGTCTGGGAGACCACCATACGAATTCCCTGAATCAGCTGACCCTGATGCGCTTTATAGAAAACGGGGAATTGGAAAGGCATATTACCCGTATGAAAAAAGTTTACCGAAAACGCCGTGACAGCTTAATTGAATGCATTAATGAATACTTTCCGGGCAAGGTAAGGATTATGGGTGAAACGGCAGGAATGCATATTGTTGCAGAATTCTCCGATGTGGAGTTCTCCCCCGGATTAATGAAGAGCATTGAAGAAGCGGGATTAAAGATTTTCCCTGTTGAGGAACACGCCGTAATCAAAGGAAAGCATAGGAATCAGATCATTCTCGGATATGCTCATTTGAATAATACAGATATAAGAGAGGGCATATTAAGACTCAGAGAAGTGCTTGATTGACGGAACGAAAAGGGTGCTTATTGCGTCTATTAAGCAAAAGATTATTTGGGAGGCAGCTTATGAAGAAATTATTGTTGTTTGCTTTAATACTGTTGCTGAGTGTTTCGATGATCGGCTGTACGGTCGCAGCGAATCAGTCTCGGCAGAATGAAGAAGATACACAGCAAACTGATGAATCCGACAAGAAAGCAGTTGAAAATATTGTTGAGAGCTTTGGGAAAAAGCTTCAGGAGGTCTCACTTTTGGCTCCAGAGGAAGTATTGGAAAAGAGCATGAAAGAGAGCTATGGCGATTTTGTGACGTCAGAGCTTATTGAAAAGTGGATAACGGACCCAATGAATGCCCCCGGGAGGCTGACCTCAAGCCCTTGGCCTGACCGTATAGAAATATTGGCTGTTGAGAAATCATCGGTAAATGAGTATAAAGTTGACGGCGAAATAATTGAGGTAACCAGTACCGAAAAGGCAGAGGGCGGAATCGCGGCAAAGAAACCTATCACTCTTGCAGTAAAGAAAATTGATAACCGTTGGCTTATTAATGATGTAAAGCTTGGTGAATATAAATAAAAGGAACATAACGATCTACCTTGCACCAATGCAGATAGATTATTACCCAGCCATGATCTTTCGACCATGACCAAGCAGTTCACCACCTGCAATGATGGTTCGTTCGACCATGCAGAGTACCTGCACAGCCACATACAACCTCTCGGCTGTATATGACCATTACGGCACTCTGCATAATCTTAGCTCGACCCTGTATGATAAGTTGGGATCCTACTATAATCAAGGGTAGTCGACTATAACAGAACCTTTCCTTACCATACAGGATCTTCCCTCCGACTGTATACGAGCCTTTCGACCCGTATACAATCTTTGGCCGACCCATACACGCCCCTGCTAAGGAGCATATATGAGTCTTGGCTCAACCGTTATGTTCCTACAATATTAATCTGTCCGGGACAGAAAAAATAATACTAAGATAATAAAGGTTCTTTTGCCATGACTTGATTAAAACTGTATAATATATATTAATATATATAACGAGGCAAAAGGATGTCCTCAAAACACAGGCCTCAACATCAAGGAGGGAAGATTATGGCTGTCAGAGAGATATTGCTGCTGGGGAATGAAAATCTATACAATATATCCAAAGAGATCTCGAAGGAAGAAATCGACAAGGCAAAACATGTTGTCAATGACTTGCATGATACTATGATGGATTTCAGAAAAAAATACGGCTTTGGAAGAGCTATAGCTGCACCTCAGATAAATGAGCTTTTTCGGATAATCTATATGAATTTTGATGATAAAGAAATTGCATTGATTAATCCAAAGCTTGAGCCGGTTGGCGATGAAAAATTTGAAATGTGGGATGACTGCATGAGCTTTCCCGGATTGGAAGTAAGATTATCCAGATATAAGAAGTGCAGGGTTTATTATAAGGATCTGGAGTGGAAGGATTGTGTTTTTGAGCCTGAAGGGGATATATCAGAATTGATTCAGCATGAATACGATCACCTTGATGGCATATTGGCAGTACAGCGAGCTATCGATAATAAATCTTTCAGAATAAACAAGGATAAAGCGGGCTGTTATTAATTTAAGGCTGCCCTATATTATTTCCCTTTGACGCTTCAAATTGAAGAGAAGCACTCCGGAGTTGTAATAAGCTTCAATATCATAGGGCCTTAGCCTTATTTTATTAATTTTTCTGACAGATATCCTGTCATGATATGCCGCTGCAAAGAGATATTCATTTAGTTCAGTATCATAAAGCTTTTTTACACTGTTTATAATTAATATATCAGGATCCAAATAAAGAATCTTGTCCACTTCCTGGGGCAGAAATTTGAATGCCAATAACCTATAATACATTTCTTTACTGTAATGCATAACTACGGGTGCATCCTTGAAATATTCATCTTTAATTGATACAATGTAAAGCTTATGCCCTTCATCATCCAATATGCTTTTTATTTGCTGCAGTTCTTTATCTGTCAGACTTGAATGCATAATGTAAACATTGCTGTGGACATGGCAGCGTTCGGAAGCAACAGCCGGTGGCAACAGCAGCCCGATGATTCTCTTTGCTATGTTTTAAATAAAATTGTATAATAAAAATAAGAACACTATATTTCGGAGCAGGTGCAAGACCGGAAGGACTGTTACCGGTGTTTCAGTGTTTTTGATTGTAGAGGTCATTAGTATGAACAAAATATTAAGAATGTTGTTAAGCAGAGTTGTTTTGGTCGGAACCGCCATATTAATTCAGATTCTTGTCCTTGTTATTATGATATGGAGGTTCAGCAATTATTTTGTGCAGTTCTATGCCATTTGTACTTTTCTCAGCTTATTGGTTGTGCTAGGAATTGTCAATGGCAAGAGTAATCATGCCTATAAGCTTGCCTGGATCATTCCGATCATGATGTTTCCTATTTTCGGCGGGCTTTTTTTCCTGATGTTTGGGGGAAATAAGTCCAGCAAAAGAAATAAAAGAAAAATGAAAGAAATTGCCGACAAAATGCAGGATAATCTTGCACAGGATCAGGCAATTCTTAATCAGCTTGAGCAGGAAGACAGAAGCGCTGCCAATCAGGCAAAGTATATTGTCAACTATTCTGCCTGTCCGATTTATACAAATACAAGCACAGAATACCTTACACCAGGTGAGAGAAAGTTTGAACGCATGCTGGAGGAATTGAGAAAAGCGGAGCGCTATATTTTCCTTGAATATTTTATTATTAATAAAGGTGTTATGTGGGATACTATTCTGGAAATACTGAAAGAAAAAGTGAAGCAGGGGGTAGATGTCCGCGTTATCTACGATGATGTAGGCTGTATATTAACTTTGCCCTATGGCTATGAAAAGGAACTGGAAAGCATGGGAATAAAGTGTTGTGTATTCAATCCCTTCATACCGGTTCTGTCTATCCGCCTCAACAACCGTGACCACCGTAAAATTGCAGTAATTGACGGACGCATAGCCTTTACGGGGGGGATCAATCTTGCAGACGAATACATCAATGCTTATGAAAAGTATGGACACTGGAAGGACGCATCTATTGCCGTTCAAGGGGATGCAGTATGGAGCCTTACTGTTATGTTCCTCTCCATGTGGAGCTTTCTCAGAAAAGAAGATGAAGATTTTGAAAAATTCAGGCCGGTTTCCGGGGATATGGGGCACATTGAATCCAAAGGTTATGTACAGCCTTTTGCCGACAGTCCTCTTGATGATGAAGCCGTAGGTGAAACGGTATACCTTAATCTGATAGGTGAAGCTGAAAGCTATATCTATATAAATACACCATACCTGATACTTGATAATGAGATGAATTCAGCTCTTTGCATGGCAGCAAAAAGAGGCGTGGATGTCCGTATCATAACCCCTCATATTCCGGATAAATGGTATGTTCATTCCGTATCGAGATGTAACTATGAAGCATTATTGGAAAGCGGAGTTGCTATATATGAGTATACACCGGGCTTTGTCCATGCAAAAACCTTTGTAGTGGATGATATGTATGCAGTAGTCGGGACAATAAACCTGGATTACCGCAGCCTGTTTCTTCACTTTGAATGCGGTGTCTGGATGTATAAGACAAAGAGTATTTCTGAAGTGAAGGAGGATTTCCTTAAAACCTTGGAAATCTGCCAAAAGATTACTTTGGGTAATTGCAGAGGCGAAATGCGTTACAAAAAGTTAGGCAGAACAATCCTTAAAATATTCGCACCTTTGATGTAAATGAAATTTTGATAAATAACTGGAGGAATAAAATGAGAATCGCAGTAATTGACGGGCAAGGCGGGGGAATTGGTAAAGCTATTGTTGAGAGATTCAGACAGAAGCTTGAAGATAGTGTTGAAATCGTCGCATTAGGAACCAACTCCCTGGCAACCTCATTAATGTTGAAAGCAGGCGCCGATGAAGGTGCAACAGGAGAGAATGCCATTATTTATAACGCCTGCAAGGTGGATATTATTTTGGGCCCTATAGGGATAATCAGCGCAAATTCGCTGCTGGGTGAGCTGACACCGCTTATGGCAAAGGCTATAGCGGAGAGCCCGGCAAAAAAGATACTTATTCCTATGAGCAGATGTAATGTTACTGTCGCCGGGATAGAAACAAAGCCAATCCCAAATTATATTGACGATGCTTTAGAAATTGTAAAAGCAATGATTAAGGATGCAAAAAATATTCAGTAAATAAGGATATTATTATTTGCATACATCAATCCAGACTCCGCCGGTTACTTCCTGCAACCTGTCGGGGGTTATTTTTACAGCTGAATTTGCAGATCCTGCTGCAGGATATACAACTTCAAATTCCTTCATTGAAACATCCAGGTAAATATCCATGGGATTCTTGAGACCGAAGGGGCATACTCCTCCCACTGCATGACCGGTCGCTTCCAGCACTTCTTCCGGGCTAAGCATTGAGGCTTTTTCGTGAAAGCAGTCCTTAAACTTGCGATTGTCTATTCTTGCGTCACCCCTTGCAACTATAAGAATATTTCTGTCTTTCAATCCAAAGGCCATTGTTTTTGCAATAAGTGCAGGTGCAACACCGTGGGCTTTTGCCGCAAGCTCGACAGTTGCAGTGCTTGCATCCGTCTCCAGTATATGCAGGTCCGTAAGACCATTCTCTTGAAAATATTTTCTTACACTTTCCAGACTCATCACGATACTTCCTTTCTTTTGTATAAATTCTCAAGACTGTAGTGTATAACCATACACATTATATCATAAATTTACGAAAATTTGAGATATCGATTATGAGTTTCGCATTATTCTTCAAATATGAAAAAATAAGTTGCATTTTGAGCATAATAAATGTATTGTTATATAGTTACATTAAAAAGATTGGATGGTAGTAAATGAAAAATCTGAGGTTTGAAGAATTAAATTTATCCGGTGAGATTTTAAAGGCAATAGAAAATAAAGGTTTTGAAGAGGCGACTCCGATTCAAGCCCAATCTATTCCCTACATAATGGAAGGAAGGGACATAATAGGCCAGGCTCAGACAGGAACCGGCAAGACAGCTGCTTTCGGCATACCGATTCTGGAAAAGCTTAACCAAGGCGAAAAGACAGTCCAAGGGATTGTGTTATGCCCAACCAGAGAGCTTGCAATACAGGTCGCTGAAGAAATCAGGGAATTGTCCAAGTTCAAAAGGGGAGTAGAGATACTTCCCATATACGGCGGCCAGCCTATCGACAGGCAGATAAAGGCTTTGAAGAGAAAGCCTCAAATCATTGTAGGGACGCCCGGCAGGGTTATGGATCATATGAACAGAGGGACACTGAAAATTGACAAGGTCAGAATGGTAGTGCTGGACGAGGCAGATGAAATGCTGGATATGGGATTCATAGATGATATAGTTACCATATTAAAGGCTGTTCCGGAGGAGCGGCAGACGATGCTTTTCTCAGCAACTATGCCCAAGCCGATTCTGGAGCTTACTAAAAGGTTTCAGAAGGATCCGGAACACGTAATGGTGGTGCATAAGGAACTGACAGTACCCAAGGTTGAACAGGTATATTTTGAGGTGAAGGAAAAGACAAAACTCGAAGTGCTGTCAAGACTTATTGATATGTATAATCCAAAGCTTTCGCTGGTTTTCTGCAATACAAAAAGAAAGGTAGACGAACTGGTGGCGGAATTACAAGGCAGGGGGTATTTTGCGGACGGTCTCCATGGAGATTTAAAGCAGGCTCAGAGAGACAGGGTGATGTCAAAATTCAGGAACGGAACTGTAGATATACTGGTAGCTACTGATGTTGCTGCAAGAGGTATAGATGTGGATGATATAGAAGCAGTATTCAACTATGATCTCCCCCAGGATGAAGAGGATTATGTACACAGAATAGGACGGACAGCCAGAGCCGGCAGAGGAGGAAGGGCTTTTACCTTTGTTGTGGGCAGAGAGATATTTAAATTAAGAGATATTCAGAGGTATGCAAAGGCAAAGATTACCCTGCAGAAGGCACCTTCTTCAGAAGATGTAGAAGAGGTAAGGACAAATTTATTTTTGGATAAAGTAATAGAAATCATGGATGAAGATGATCTCAGCCAGTATATTAGTATTATAGAAAGGCTGGCACGAGAAGACTATACCAGTATTGAAATTGCCGCAGCACTTCTTAAGATGGCTATCGGGAATAAGGATAAGGAAGTGCAGCATGAGGAAACTGATTTTGATAACACCGGAGCAGAGGATGGAATGGTAAGACTGTTCATCAACATCGGCAGAAATCAGAAAATAAGACCGGGGGATATTGTTGGAGGCATTGCAGGGGAAACAGGTATTCCCGGAAACCTAATAGGAAGCATTGACATATATGACAAATACACCTTTGTTGAAGTGCCGAGAGAATATGCCGGTGATGTAATAAGGATAATGAAGGATAACCAGATAAAAGGCAGAAGAATCAATATAGAGCCTGCCAATGCGAAGCATTAGGCACCGTTGTATAATTAATATTATTAATATTGTATTACAATTTTATTTGCTGGTTGACAGTAATGAAGGGACTGGAGTATACTTACAAGGTAAAAAAATGGAAAAGGAGGTTGCGAATATGAAAATTGGTATAGTTGCAGAAATAAAAAACAATATTATTGTGCCGCAGCCTGCTTTGGGAGTTTTCCAGGATTGATGGATGTATAAATGCGGGCTGCTCTAAGGAGGAGACACCGTGAAATGTTTGGCCATGGGATGTGTTTGTTCCATGGCTTTTATTTTTTATGAGAGGGGAAGTACATATGTCATTGTTAAAGGACTTGATCAGCCCTTATAGGGGTATGCCGAGGGAAATATACATAATATTCATATCACGTATAGTGAATGCCATGGGCTGCTTTGTAATGCCTCTGATGACAATAATAATGACTGACAGGATAGGCTTGTCTAACGAGTCTGCGGGATTTTTCCTGAGTCTGAACAGCATGGTTTATCCCGTGGCTTCAATTCTTGGAGGAAAGCTTGCCGATACCTTTGGGAGGAAGCATCTTATAATAATATTCGGAACCCTTGGGGCTTTGTTGTATATGTCCTGTGGTTTTATTAAGCCATCCATGCAGCTTATATATGTCATCCTGGGGGCAAGTACGTTCATGTATGTGGCGGGACCCGCACATGATTCACTGATAGCCGACCTTACCACGCCGGAAAACAGGACAAAGGCTTATTCATTAAGCTATCTTGGATGGAACATAGGCTTTGCTGTCGGCCCAATATTCGGAGGCTTCCTTTACAGGAGATACCTGCCCCTTGTATTCATAGGAGATGCAGCAACTGCGCTTATAGCAACAGGTCTTATTTATTTTTTCATCAATGAGACCATAGGAAGTACAGAGAATGATATAACGGATGAAAGCAGGAAGCTTGAAAGAAGGGAAAAGGGCTCGATTATTTCAGTGCTGCTCAGAAGGCCTATTCTTGTTTATTTCTCAATTATTGCATTGGGATATGAATTTTCATATTCCCAGTGGAATTTTATGATGCCCCTGCATTCCATAAAGAACTTCGGTGAAATGGGTGCCCAGTATTTTGGATGGATGGCAAGCTTCAACGGATTGGTGGTCATGTTATTTACTCCGATTCTGACCAGGCTGACAAGAAAAACAAGAAGCATCAGAATCATGGTCCACGGCATATTGCTTTATGCCATAGGCTTCGGAATGCTGGGGTTGATATACAAGCTTCAGTATTTCTTTGTCTCCATACTGATTTTCACTTTGGGAGAAGTGCTATTGACAATAAGTGTCATGCCTTTCATAGTGAATCATACACCGGCATCGCACAGGGGCAGGATGAGTGCAGTATTGACTACCATAGCAGGTACGGGCTATACGGTT
>Ga0208197_1000965_pt1 | contig 32457 bp, 30 predicted proteins | sample AD_JPNNA4_MetaG_FD_184444 | JGI IMG/M metagenome (GOLD analysis project Ga0208197, IMG submission 184444) | Active sludge microbial communities of municipal wastewater-treating anaerobic digesters from Japan - AD_JPNNA4_MetaG (SPAdes) (version 2) | ecosystem: Engineered > Bioreactor > Anaerobic...
TACGCGGATCGTGCGTCACGTAGATGACGGTGGTGCCCTTCTCGCGGTTGAGTCGGGCGACGATTTCCATCACCTCAAAGCCTGTCGCGGAGTCCAGGTCGCCGGTGATTTCGTCGCCGATGAGGATCGGGGGATCGTTCGCCAGGGCGCGGGCGATGGCGACGCGCTGCTGCTGCCCGCCGGAGAGTTCGCTCGGATAGTGCTGCGCGCGGTCAGAGAGGCCCACGCTCTCCAGCAATGTCGTCGCCTTGCGTCGCCGCGCGCGTTTGGGGACGCCCGCCAGCGCCATCGGCACTTCGACGTTCTCCTGCGCCGTGAAGTTCGCCAGCAGGTTGTAGTTCTGGAAGATGAAGCCCATCTTGACGAGCCGCAGCTCGGAGAGGCGATCCTCCGACAGCGAGACGATGTTCTCGCCGTCCACAATCACGTGGCCACGACTCGGCTCTTCAAGGCCGCCGAGGATATTGAGCAGCGTCGTCTTGCCAGAACCGCTCGGCCCCATCAGGCAGACAATTTCGCCGCGCTGCACGTCCAACGACACGCCGCGCAGCGCCTGGACGGCTTCTTTTCCCATCAGGAAGGATTTGTGGATGTTTTCACAGCGGACAACGCAATCGGCCATGGTTGCACTCCGTCAAAGACTTACATAAAGCGTAAAACGTGAAACGTAAAATGTAAGTTTATTTCGTTTTACGCATTACGTTTTATTGCACCTTGTTTATACGTCCTGGGATAAGAAAAAGTTTCACAAGCACCACGAAAGGGCCGTGATTTGACGGCCCTTTCGTGGTTGGTGTTCCGTTACTCTTTGATGTTCGGCGTCGTCACCGAAACTTCCACCGTCACAAAGCCCTCGTTGTCGCTGAGGATGTCATCGTTGATGCGCAAGTAGAGCAGGCCGGACTGCTCGGCGTAAAATGTCCCGCCGCGCCCCACAATGAAGAGGTGTCCACTTTCGCCGATCCGCCCGAGCAGCACTCCCCCGGCTATGCCGCTGATGGGATAGGTGTTCGGCGCGCGATATTTGTGATGGCCTTCCGGCCCGTGATATTCGCCCGGCGTGTACAGCCACGTTCCCTGCGCGCGAATACGGATAATGTCGCCCTGGTTCACCTGGACGCCCACGCTCTGCCAGTCGCGGTAGGCGTAGATGCGCGGTTGCGACAGTGCAGTTTGCTGCGTAGGGCCGAGGCCGCGCCGCACCAGCGCGATACCGGCGCCGCCCAGCACGATCACCGCCACGATTACAATGATCCATGCACGTTTCATAGCCAGCTCCTTGTACAGTAGGCGGTAGCCGGTAGACGGTAGACAGGGGGAGAGGGACTTTCCCGTCTACTGTCTACCGTATACCGTCTACTCCCCTGACGTCCGTAGTTCAACGACGGGGACGGTGTCGCCGGTTCCGCCGCTGATGATCCATTTGCTGTTTTCCTTCAACTGCTGGGCGATAAGTAGCTGAATGTACTGCGCACCCAAATCGCCTTTGCCCTGAAGCGCCGTGAGGGTTGCCTGCATCGCGTCGCGCTCGGCGGCGGAGGTGAGGGCGATGCGCTGCGCGTCCGCCTCGGCCAACGCGGTGATTTCGTAGGCGCTGCCTTCGGCCTTCTTCTGTGCGGCGTAGAACTCGGCATCCGCCAATGTGCGGCGCTGTGCGGCTTCGGCCTGCGCCTGCTCCTGCCGCTGCACGGCGACCATGCGATCCTTGATCGCTGTCACGACTTCCTCCGGCGGCGACGCGGACTGAATCTGCACCGTGACAAACTGGACGCCATACTGCTCTTCTTTCTCACGCAGCGCCGCCATCACCTCGGTGTTCATCTCCGCGCGGCTGTGCATCACCTCGGTCATGTCCTTCGTGTTGACCACGTCGCGCAGCTTGCCCTGGACGAACTCGAAGATGATGCGCTCCGGGTCGTCCACTTCCAGGGCGAAACGCTGCGGATCGCGCACGCGGTAGGTGTACTGCAACGAGACGTCCATCGTCACGTCGTCTGACGTCATCGCCGCGACGCGCTCCACATAGCCCAGGCGCTCGTTCACCTTGACGATGATCACCGTATCCACCAGCGGAATCTGCACGTGCCAGCCGGGATCATCCACGGCGATAAAGCGCCCGCCCCGCAGGTGCAGTCCGCGCTCGTAGGCGTGGATTTTGTAGACGGCGGAACGTCCAACGACGATCACGATCACCAAAACGATGACCGCGGCCAACAAAATGGTTGCCAGCCTGAACAGCCGGTCAATCAGCCCCCCCGCCACTCGCGGGGACTTGCGCTCCGGTCGGTTGCCTTCGGGAGAAACTGTCGCTTGCATCATCTTAACCTCCATTGTTTTATGGTCAAATGGGACGCCCAAATATGAGACAACGTCCGATCTGTATCCATAGTGTAGCAAAAATGAGGCGTGATGACTACTGTAGAAATCTACAGGTTGGTGGGGAGTAGGGGTGTGGGGGAGTGGGGGTGTTCAAATAAGATGCGCTTGCGCCCAGACTGCGGCCTCAACCCGCGAGATGACGCCGAGTTTGCGCAGGATGTTGCTCACGTGGAAATCTGTGGTGCGCACGGTGATGGTGAGCGCCTGCGCGATCTCCTTGTTGCTCAGGCCGTCGGCGACCAGACGCAGCACTTCGCGCTCGCGCTCGGTGAGGCTGTCGCGGACGCGGGCGACTTCGGCCTGCCAGCGCGAAACGCGCGCAGCCTGTTCCGGCGTCCACAACCGCTCGCCGCGCATCGCCGCCTGGACTGCCGCCACGATCTGGCCTGGCGCTTCGTTCTTCAGCAGATAGCCCACCGCGCCCGCCGCCAGCATCCCGGTCAAATAACGGTCGTCGTCGTAGGCGGATAGGGCGACGATATGCGCCGGCAATCCACGCCGGGTCGCTTCCTGCGCGACTGCTGCGCCATCAAGCCCCGGCAACTGGCAATCCAGCACCGCCACATCTGGACGCAGGCTTTCGAGCAGCGCCAGCGCCGCATTACCGTCATCCGCCTCGCCCACCACTTCGATGTCGGGCGCACGATCCAGCAGCACGCGCAGCCCCATCCGCAGCGCGGGGTGATCATCGGCAAGCAATACGCGAATCATAGACACGGTTACGTCTTTTTTGTCAGCAGATTAAGCAGATTTAGCAGATTAAGTCTCAGAAAAATCCGCTTAATCTGCTAAATCTGCTGATAAAAACTACTCGCGCCGCAACAAGGTATCGAATTCTTCGGCGGTGTCCACCAAGCGCCCAGGCTTGCGGGTGAGGCTGAACCAGTCCCATTGATCGCCGTGCGGGAAGTCGTCGAGGAACCAGACCAGCGCCACGATTTGCGGCTCGGCGTTGATCACGTCCAGCGCCGTCGTCAGCCAGCCGCGCGGATAGTTCTGCGCGGGTGGGATGCCGGCCTCGCGGTCGTAGGTGTTGGTGGAAATGATGTACACGGGCAGCCCGCGCGTGGTGGGATAGGCGTTGATGATGTCCAGCCAGTCGCGGTAGACGCCGAAGCCCACGCGCGCCCCACCCCACGCTGCGCGGCGCAAGTCCACGCGCGGCTCGTCGGCGCGGAGTGCGCCCGCCATCTCCGGCGCGTCGGGATGGCCGGGCGCTTGCACATCGAAGCCGTCCGGCGCGATCAGGGGGATGCCCGCCGCCGCCTTCGCCTGCGCCCCTTCGTCCAACAATGCGACGAGAGTGTGCATATAGTTGAGCCACGGCGCATCAATGGCATAAAGCCGGTCGCCGTCCTGATCCGTGTTCCACGGGCGCAGCGGGCCGACGATCACCCGCGCGTTCGGGTTTTCGGCGCGGATCGTCTGCACGACGTTGTCGGTGTGGGTCACGTCCTCGCCGTAGCCGTTGAAGAGGCGCGCGTACCACGCCGGCGTCACCGGGCGTCCTTGCGCGAGCGTGCTCAGCTCCGCCGTGTTGTAGTCCGCGCCGACGATAAAGCCGTACACGTCGCGCAGCCGCGCGTCGCGGGCCAGACGGCGGAAGTATTCGAGATATTCCGTGAGCATCAGATAATCGTCCTCCGCCGGGACGCTCTGCGCCTGATCGTAATCCACCCGCACCAGCACCCGCAGTCCCTTAGCGTGGTGGATGGCGATCCGCGCCGCCAGATCGTCCACGCCCCAGAACGGCTCCTCGGCGCGCCGGGCGTAGGCGATTTCGACCGCCCAGCCGCTGCGATTGTGCCAATCGCGCGCTGTGTTGGGCAGCGCCACGCCCAACTTCGTCGGGATAGCGGCAACCTCGGACGATTGCACCTCACCCAGGTTGAATTGCGCACGCTCGACGCAGCCGGTGTGGCAATCGTGGTAAAAGCGCAGCGCGTACCCGGCGCTTGCGGGCACGGTGAACGTCCAGCGCCACGTCCACGTCGCGCCGGTGCGCGTCGCCTGCCCCTGCGCCGTCGCCGCGACGCCATCCACGGTCAGCGTGACGAACGTCCAGGGCGTCACGTCCGTCACCAGCGCGGTTGCCGTCGCGCCGGGCTGCGGCAACGCCGGCTCGAATGAAAGGCGCGGCCACGGCAGCCCGCTCCCATCCCCAGGCACGACATACACCTTTCCCTGGATCGGCAGCAGCCAATATCCGGCGACAAGCACTATCGCCAGCATCAACCACCACAACCGACGTACTTTCAATTTACGCATGACACATTACGTTTTACGCTTTACGCTTTACGTTTCACGCATCACGAACTTCGCGCACGTCCCAATCCCATCCGCCGCCGGACTTTCCATCACCAGTTCGCTCTCGTGGCGACGGAGGATTTCGGCGACGAGGGACAGCCCCAGACCGCTGCCTTCGACGCCTTTAGGGGCGGCGCGGTAGAAACGGCGGGCAACGTGCGGGAGGTGCTCCGCCGGGATGCCAGGGCCGGTATCGCAGACGGCGCAGGCGACGCCACCTTCGGTGCGGCGCAAGGCGACGGTAACGCGGTCGCCGGGCCGCGCGTACTTGAAGGCGTTATCGAGCAAATTGAGGAACACCTGCCGCAGACGGTCAGCGTTGGCGGAGACAAACGGCAGCGGCGATTCCGCCTCCAGCGAGAGCGCCATCTGCCGTTCCACCGCGCGCGGCGTGGACTGCAACACGACCTCTTCGACCAGCGCGACCAAATCCACCGGGCGGCGCGGAAGTTCCGGCGCCGTCTCCAGGCGGCCCAATTCGAGCATATCGTTGAGCAGGCGCGCCATGCGTTGCGCCTCGTCTTTGGCGAACGTCAACGACTGTTGCTGTACTTCCTGGCCCACGTCGCTCAGCCCCAGGATTTCGAGATGCGTGAGGATCGTCGCTAGCGGCGTGCGCAGCTCGTGGCCCAAATCGTTGATGAGCGCGCGTCCGGCCTGCTCAGTGTGCTGCTGCGCTGTGATGTCGAGCAGGAAAACAAAATCTCGTCCGTCCCACGGGATCACCCACCAGCGCGCCGTCTGCCCGGAGGCAAAGGTGACGGTGCGATAGCGGCCGACTCCCGGCGCGGCGGTCTCCTGGCGGGCGGCGGCGCGGTCGGCGACGAGCAGCGGAGACCAATCTGTGTCGGGCAGGGCGCTCGCGTCAACGGGCAGGTGCAGCAAACGGCGCGCGTAAGGATTCACGTAACGGAGCGTCACGCCCTCCAACGCCGCCACGCCGAAGGGAGCATCGTCCAGCACGCCCAAGAGCGAAGCAGCGTCGGACATTCGCGTGGGCAAACGGCGTCGGCCCGCGAGCCAGAAGCCTCCACCGATGGCGGCTAACAGCAGGAGCAGCCAGGCGAAGAGCAGTGTTTTGAGATCAAAAGTTAGCATTTATGGGATGTAACCATCCGCTTGCAGCCGGTACGAGACGACGCCGCTGTAATCGCCGCCAGAACCGTAGAGCAACTCAAAGGGGCTTGTCGCTCCAGGGTCCAGGGTGGTGATGGCGGCCATACTCAGGCGGCATCCGACGATCGTACCGTTCGCCGTGTAAAGCGCGCCCTCAATCATCACGCTCTCAACGCGCCGAGTCTCAGCATTGCCAACGGACCCGGTAATCTTATAGGTCAGATCCGGCAGATATTCTCCCTGAGGATTGAGAAACACCAGGTTGGCCCAGGGTTGATAATTGACCGGGGTGATGTAGGTAGGCGTGCCGAATTGAATAGAAGTCCAGCCGGTAGGTGGGCCGTTGATGACGAACTGGAAACACGATTTTTCGCCGGCGGGCAGATCTAATTTAGTGAGGGTGTAATAGGTCGCCAGAAGGTTGCCGCTGCTGCCGAGTAAACGAACCGGGACGGTCACATTCGACGCGTAGGCGCTGCCCCTATTTTCCGCCTCGCCTATGATGTACAAGGTGCTCCCAGATGTGTAATGCGAGTGGTTCGCCAGCACCACCACGTCTTGAGGACCGGGTGTGGGCGTCACCGTGGGTGTGGGCGTAATCGTGGGCGTCGGCGTTGGGGTCACTGGGGGAGGAGACCAGCCCTTCAATACCAGAGGCAGGTAGATGCGCGCAACGACCCTGACCTGGGTGAACGCGGTTTGAGGTGTACCGACACTGTTGCTGGCGCGCACAATCGCGGTATAAGTTCCGTAGGCAGGATACGTATGCTTGACATCCTTCCCATAACCGATTCCGCCGTCGCCAAAATCCCAGGTGTATGTCACATTGCTGCCGGCCGTAATTACAGCGTGCAAGGTGGTGGGATAACCTAACGGCGTTGGGCCATCGTTAGTGGCGACCAGTCCAGTCACCGGCGCATCCAGAATGGTGACAACCGTCGCGGCGCTCATCCCACCGAGGCTGTTGCTGGCCGTGACCATCGCCGTGTAGGTACCGATGCTCGAATACACGTGCGAAGCCAGCGCCCCGCTCGCGGTCTTGCCGTCGCCAAAATTCCAGAAGTAAGCCACATTACTGCCGGTGGCGACGGTCGCCGTCAGTTTTGTCGTCGCGCCAAGCCGCGTTGGGCTGCTGTTGACCGCAATCAACCCGGTGATACTGCCATCGGTAATCGTGACGCGCGTTGTCGCGGCGATTACACTGACGGAGTTGGACGCCGTGACGATCGCCGTGTAGAAGCCGAGACGGGGATAGACGTGAGTGACCACCCGCCCACTGCCGCTCGCGCCGTCGCCGAAGGTCCAGGCATACGTGATGTTCTCGCCAGTCGTCGCGGTGGCCGTTAAGGTGGTGGGGGCGCCGATCATCGTGGGGCTGTCATTGGCGGCGGTCAGTCCGGTCACAGGCACAGCCGTGATCGTCACAATGGTTGTGGCGGTGACGACGTTGAGGCTGTTGCTGGCGGTGACGACCGCGGTGTACGTCCCCAGATGCGGATACGTGTGCGCGACGACCGGTCCATTGCCCAGGGCGCCATCGCCGAAGGCCCAGAGGTAAGTCACATTCTTGCCCGTAGCGACGGTCGCTGTCAAGGTAGTAGGATAGCCTAGCCACGTCGGGCTGCTGTTACGCGCAGTCAGTCCAGTGATGCTGCCATCGGTGATGGTGACGCGGGAAGTGGCGTACATCGAATTGACATTGTTGGTCGCCGTAACGATGGCCGTGTAGAACCCCAGCGCGGGATAGGTGTGCGTGACCACCGCGCCGCTGCCGGTTGCGCCGTCGCCGAAGGCCCAGGCATACGTGACATTCTCTCCGGTGGCGACGGTGGCCGTGAACGTGGTGACATCGCCGATGAGGGTTGGGCTGTCGTTGATGACGGCCAAGCCGGTGACCGGCACAGCCGTGATGGTGACGGACGTCGCGGCGCTCACCCCGCCGAGGCTGTTGCTGGCCGTGACCACCGCGGTATACGTTCCAAGGCTTGGGTACACGTGCGAAACGACGGCTCCGCTGCCCGTCTGGCCATCGCCGAAATTCCAGTGGTAAGTCACATTGCTGCCTGTGGCGACGGTCGCCGTCAACGTGGTCGCGTAGCCTAGCCACGTCGGGCTACTGTTGACTGCCGTTAGCCCGGTGATGGCGGCGTCCCTGATCGTCACCGAGGATAGCGCGCCCATCGCGCTGACATCGTTCCGCGCCATAACGCTGGCCATGTAGGGGCCAATGTAGGGATAAGTATGGGTCACGACTGGCCCTGCGCCAAACAGAGTGACGCCATCGCCAAAGTACCAGTCGTAGGTCACATGACTACCAGATGTGAGGGTGGCCGTCAGTGTGGTCGGCGACCCCAACGGGGTTGGGCCATCGTTGCGCACAGTCAGCCCGGCAATGACCTGCTCGGCGGTCACCACGGCCGTAGCGGTTCCCGACGCCCCTTCCAATGTGGCGACCTGCACAGTGTTGGTCAGCGGCCCCGCGTAACTCGCTGTCACCGTAACAACCACGGTCTTGATCCACACCTCATGCGGGGCAAGCGCCACCGGCGACCACACGATCCAGCCTGGCGGCATAATAATCGTCCCACCGGGCGTTCCCCCCAGGGTGACATTGGCCGGCAAGATGTCGGTGATCGTGGCGGTGAGATTCACGTCGCCGGTGTTGGTCACGGCAAGGGTGTACGTCAGTTGTCCGCCGGACGGCACGAAGGCAGCGCTGGCGCGTTTGGTGACGCTCAGCGACTGCGTCGGCGCTTCCCACACGGCATAGCCTATCTCGCGGCCCGTCACAGGAGCCTGGGACATTAAAAGCGTCAAAGCGATGACGGCGAGAGAGAGCAACGCAGCAACGAGCAATCTTGTTTTGTTATTCATTCTTGGGTTCCCCTCTGTTTGTAGATTTATCAACGCAGTTACTGCAAACTTATATCAATTGACGAGATTGCTGGTAGTATACGTCAAACAAACTGATGCGCAAAAATGGTCGGCATCTCCCCGGTTAAGGCTTTGCTTTCTTAACGCTGCGTCGCCGTCAGGTTACGCACATACACCTGCATTGTCGGCCACAACTGCTGGTAATGCTCGAACCACGCGGCGTAACGCGCGTGCTGCGCCAGGTCAGGCTCGAAGGTGCGTTCCAGGCGCACCATCGCCTCGACGCCGTCCGCATAGGAAGCGAACGTCCCGCTGCCGACGCCGGCCATGATCGCCGCGCCAAGCGCGCCGGCTTCGGTGATTTGGGGACGCACGAAGGGCCGCCCCAGGATGTCGGCGGAAAGCTGCACCCACACGTCCGATTTGCTGCCGCCGCCGACGGCCCGGAAGCTGTCAATCGCAATCCCGGTCGCGGGGAGCGTGTCCACACACGCTTTGAGGTAGAAGGTCGCGCCTTCCACCAATCCCTTGAGGATGGCGCCGCGCGGCGTTTCCAAGTGCAACCCGGCGATGACGCCACACGAGTCGGAGATAAAGTCTGGCGGCCCGGTGGTGGTGAAATGCGGCAAGACCATCACGCCGCTGGGACCGTCCGGCCACTCGGCGAACAGGTCGCCATAGACGTCGCGGCCTGCCGCCCGCGCCTGTTGGTGTTCCGCCAGCGCAAAGGTGTCGCGGAACCACTTGACGAGCGAACCGCCCTGGTTGTAGATAAACGTGACGTACTTCCCCGGTACGGCGTGGTGTTCAGTGTTCAGCCCCCTGGCGATCATCGCGCCGGGGTCGCCGCGCGCGTTGAAGACCGGCGTGATGCAGATGAACGTCCCCATGCCGTAGACAGCGCGCCCCGCGGCGATGACGCCGCAGCCGACCGCGTTGGCGCACTGGTCGTGCGCGCCGGCGGTGATGAGCACGCCGCGCGGCAGGCCGAGGTCATCCGCCACCGCATCGGCGACTGCGCCGATCACCGTACCGGAAGGCGCGGTCGTCGGCAGCTTCTCCCGGTCCAGCCCGGCGACGTCCAGCAGTTCCGCCGACCAATCGCCGCGTTCCAGGTCGAAGAGCAGCATCCGGTTCGCCAGCGAATAATCCACGACCGGCTCCGCTCCCAGCATAAACGCGACGAAACTGCTCCATAGCAGAAATTTGTCAGCGCGGGCGTAGAGGTCAGGCTGGTGCTCCTGAATCCAGAGCAGCTTCGTGAGGCCGTAGTGGTTGCCGAGCGTGTTGCCGTTGATCCCGTACAGGCACGCGTTGTCGAGCGCGCGCTCCAATGCGGGCAAGTATGCCTGGCCACGCGCGTCGAAGTTGAGGATGGACGGGGCGAGGATGTGACGATCCGCCGTCACTGGAACGACAGCTTCCCCCAACGAAGAAACAGAAAGCGCGCGGATTGGGTCGGCCCCAGCGCGCCCTGCCACCTCGCAGAGCGTCTGCCGGATCTTCTCCCACACCTCGACTGCATCCAGTTCGGCCCAACCCGGCTGAGGATGCCGGTTATCGTATTCGCGGTACGCTGCCGCGAGCACATCCCCCGTCGTCGAAAACAGCGCCGCCTTACAGCCCGTCGTGCCAACGTCAATGCCAAGTAGGCTCATACTTATTCTCCTTTTGGGAGTATGGAGTATGGAGTATGGAGTATGGAGTACGGAGTACGGAGTAAGATTTCTGCCCTACTTCCTACTCCCTACTTCCTACTCCCTACTCCCTACTTCACTACCCGCTCTCGGCTGCCGGAGATGGCGAAGTAGTCGCGGAGCATCCAAACGGCGCGCTCGTATACAGCGTCTTGCCCGCCTTTGACGCTCCCCGTCTCCCGCACACCCGTCTCGTAGGCCTGGCGGATTTCGGTGGCGACGTTGACTTTGGCGATGCCGCGCTTCATCGCTTCCAGCATATAGGCTCGCTGGATGCCGGAGCCGCCGTGCAAGACCAAGGGGATGCCGGTTGCGTCGCGCAGTTTCGCCAGATGGTCGAGATTCAGCCGCGCCTTGGTCTTCTTCTGATCCTTGAACGCTTTCGATACTGCGCCGTGCAGATTCCCCACCGCCACCGATAGCCAGTCGCAGCCTGTCTCGCGCACGAAACGCGCGGCCTCTTCCACGCCGGTGAACCCCATCCCCGAAGCGAACAGTTCCTCGTAGGGCGGCAGCGGGCCGGCGCCTTCGCGCACGATGGCGCCCAGTTCTGCTTCGCACGGCGCGCCGACCCGGTGCGCCATCTCGGCAATCTGGCGCGTCGCCGCGATGTTGGCTTCCAGCGGCAGCTTCGAGCCGTCAATCATCACGGAATCGTAACCGAGGTCGAGCGCCTCCTGGATGATGGGGACGTAATCCACCTCAAAATCATCTTCGTCAATCACCGGCACGTGATCCAGGTGCAGGCGGACGTAGTCGGGATTCCGCCACTTCACGAACTCCCGATAGACTGCCGCTGGCCCCTGGCTTTCGAACGTGAGCCATTCGATGCGCGCCGTGTCAATCAGAGCAAACACGTTCTGATCCACCACCGCGCGGACCAGCGGCTCGACCATCGGCAAGTAAGGGACGTTGAACGCCGGGACCATCAGCCCGGCCCGCCAGGCGTTGCGAACGATCTCCGCCGTCGTCAGCATTTCAGGCTTCCTGCGGGACGGCGACGTCGTAGCCGAGATAGTACGCCAGGGCTTCGCGCAGCGGCGCTTGAACGAGGCTCCGCGTCACACCGACGTGGTGCCGGTAGCCATAACGTCCGACGTGTAGCAACACATCTTGCAGCTTCGCAATCTGGGCGACCCCACCGCAGCCAAAGAAATCCGGCGGGATCGGGTCGGTGGTGAACGCGCCCTGGCCGAGATAGAAGTGCAGCTTGCCTGCCTCGGTGAGCAGGCTGCCGAACGTGAAATCGAAGGGCGCGATCCGCCCGACATGGCAGCCGTAGCCGCACCCCTCGCCCACTGCGTTCGCCAGAATCGCGTGATCCGCAATGTGACCGCGATCCGTCATCAACGCCTGGGGCACCGGCCCGCAGTGGAAGAGGATGCACTTGTCGTCGTCATCGGCGTAGTTGTTGTTCCAGTCCAGGCAGGTCGCCGGTTCGCCGGAGGCCAGGTGCAGCGCGCGCATCGCCACCGCGTTGCCGATGTCCACCTCACAGGCCGCCGGAATCCCGCGATTGTTCAGCTCGCCGAGCAACACGCAGCCGGAGATGCCGAGCTGCTGCTGCAACTCGATCCAGCAGCGCAACGCCAGCGCGTCCATCTGGTATTCCTCGATCAGCGTATCCAGGACAACGCCCAGGCGGGTGATCTTGTCGAAGGCCGCGTCTGGCACGCCGGCCCAGGACGTGTAGGCTTTCAACGCCTCGGCTTTGGCTTGATACAGATCGCTCTCTGCCTTGAGCGCCTTCATCCGGGCGAATACGTCCGACAGGTCGAGCGTCTCCATCGTGATGCCGTGGCGCTGCAAGGCCACCTCGTCAATGCGAACGGTCTTGAAGGCAGTGGTGCGCGCGCCAATCGCGCCGACCACCATACGCCGCATCCCGCCAACGACGCGGCAAACCCGGTCGAAGTCAGTCACGTTGTCCTTGAAGCGCGCGCTGGTTGGGCTGACCGTGTGCGGTTTGAGGGCCGTGAACTTCAGGCCGTACTGGTGGAACACGTCCATGATGGACAGCTTGCCGCAAAAAGCGTCCCGCCGCACCTCGGGGGCCATCCTGTGCAAGTCGTCCGGGTAAGCCTGGACCAAAATCGGCACATCCGCATCGCGCAGCGCCGCTACCGCGCCTGTCTCATCGCCGAAATTGGGCAGGCACAGGATGACGCCGCCGAACTTGCCGCGATTGTGCTGCAAGAAATTGGCGTAAATTTCGCCTTCGCGCGGCGTCTCGACCGCGCCGTGGCGTGTGGCAGAGGCTTCCAGCATCAATACCTCATGTCCCATCGCCTTGAGCACGCGCGGCAGCTCCTCCCGCGCCTCGGCCAGCAATGCGGCGGGGAAGAAGCCCCGGTTTCCGAAGAATAGCGCAAATGTTGTCTTTTTCATGAGTGACTCCTTTTATATAGTTGTACAGCCAGGTAGTTGTTAATCGAGTCGTCCTGGGAAATGTTAACGCAGCGCATGGCGTCCAAACATAATTCCCAAGGGGACGGCGATGATGGCAGCGAGCAAATTGAGGCTGAGCGCGAAAAGCATCGCGGCGTATACACCGCTGATCTTTTGGCTGATTCCAACCACGTAAGACCCAATCACATCCTTTCCATCCAGCATCACCACAGCATTAGCGATAAATAGCAGCACAAACAGGTAGATGAACCCCTTTACGGCATGGCCCCAGTCAAGATCGCTGAGATTCATGGCATTGGACAGGCTATACGCCAGGTAAAGAAAAAACCACACCTTCCAGCCGGGCACACCTTGCAGCGACACCAGGTTTGCAAAGATGCGCAATGTCGTGAGGACGATACTTTCTATCGCCTGCGCCAGGATCATAAACAGGTTCGGCGACTCTCCCATCTCCACGGTGAGGGACACGCCGGAAAAGAGAGCCGGTCCTACAAGCAAGAGAGAGCATCCGTATATCGCCAATGCGCCGAGGACAATCGGTGCGACACTGATGAAGAAGATGCCGATCTCTTGAAAGGGACCGCGGGGTTTACTTCGGTCAACATAACCTCCGTAAGGATTGCCCGGCTTGCACTGGAAGAATACAACTTTATTAATCCTGAACAAAAAGAGCACCGCAATGACCAAATGGGACAGTTCGTGAACCACTGTGCCAGGTATCATAAACAAATACGCATAGACGCAAATCGGCAAAATATCACCAGCGTAGCGTTGAATGGCGCGGCTCAGATGGTGGATGACAAAACCGAATATCACCCCTATCCCCAGCACAATAAATAACTGCATTGCCGTAGCGATAGCAGCATGCCAGAGATACTCAAGTACATTCTCAATCACAGGCGACAATGGATCACCTCCCCAGAAAAAGGCCGGTAGTCTGTAGTCTCGCAGTCATCCTTCTATTCGTGAAATGAACCTCGGCGGGCGGCATCATGGAGAGTATGGCGCGCGCGTAAGGCATCTACCATCTCACTTGTGACCGGCTGGCTGCCGAGGTTTTTCAGATCGGAGAAAAAGCCGTGCTCATCAGAACCGCCCGTCACCAGCAGGTTAAACCGGTTTGCCAGCTCCAAGAAATACGGGCGGGCGATTTCGTCCACCACATCGTGATAGATTTCGATGCCATCCAAACCAGCCTCGACCAGTGATGCGACTTGTGCGGCCGAGATCCACATACCACCGCATTTGATGACAGCCGGATGGGCCAGAACAGCCACCCCGCCGGCGCGATGGATTTGCTCGATCAGTTCCTGGATGGTGAAACGGCTCAACCGCACGCGGCGCCAGTATCGCTTGACCGTGACCATAACCTCTTCCCAATCGGGAATATAGTTTTTGGCTTGAATCGCCATCATCAATTGCAGCAATCCCGCATAACGTGGGTTTTGGGCGAACACGTCCTCCAGGAAAACTGTGTACCCGTCCATAGTCAGAAACGAACAACATTCATCAATCCGCGCGTGGATGTCCTTCAGGGTGGCCTGCTCAAATGCCTGGAACCCGGGATCGTCCAGGTCAACAAAATAGGCCAGAACGTCAATATCGCCTTTTCCTGGCAGCGTGATGCACTGCGGCCAGCGACAGGTGAATTCCACGGCTGGAATCAGCTCCAATTCCAATTTTTGGGCCAGGGGCAATGCTTCCCGAACGCCGTTGGCGTTGTCATGGTCAGTGATCGCCAGCGTTTTGATCCCCAGCCATGAAGCCTGGTAGAGCACCTCCATTGGCTTCGCCTGCCCATCGGAATAATGCGTGTGGATATGTAAATCAACGGCCGCAGTCATCGTTCAAACCTCCTCTGCAAATAGCCACAGAGGACACAGAGTTCACAGGGAAAAAATTAAAAATCTCCGCGCTCTTCGCGTGCTCTGCGGTGAAATTTTCATTATCGGAGCTGTGCTACAGGTTCGGTCACACTTCTTTGCACTTCACAGTGCTTAAGAAACTGGCGAGATGCCAGCGATTTCAATCCATACCAGCCCCTCAATATCTCGACAGTCCACGAAGAAGAAGCCATCACCCTGGCCCGGCGTCACTCGTTCACCGTTGACCAGGACCCACGTCGCTTTTCGCTCCGCAGCCCAGGCGAAGATGCCGCCGTCGAGCAACAAAACGAGCGTGCGCTCCGCCACGCTGCGCCAGTCGGCGATGGCGGCAGGGGCAATGTATTTGTCAACCAGGCCAAGCGGGGTACACGGCCCGACGACCGGCGCGAAAAGGTACAACGCGCACTGGTTCGCGTCCAACGTCACCGGCAGCCGTGCGTCATAATTCACCACCTGTGCTTTCCGGCTGAAGTGTTCGTACACCACGAAACGCTCCCCCGTCAGACCGGGCACATCCGCTGGCCCCACCGCGCCGGAGACAGCCTGCCGTTCAAGGTTGACGTTGAACGCCGCGACGACGCCCACATCCCCCACCCGGTTCCACAGTTTGAGCGGGATGGCGGCCTTGCTCGGGTCGCGCAGCAAGCAATCTTCGGTCGCCATGCCGGGCAGGTCGCAGCGCAGCAGCCGCCCGTCGGAGAGGACAAGGGGCCAGATTTGCGCGGCGTCTGTCTCACCCACACGGTCGCTCACGTAGACCGGCCCGCCGCTGACCGCGCGCATCATCGCGTGGACGGCGGCGTTGTCGTGCCGCGTCCACCACATGTCCCAATCCAGCCACATCAACGGCGCGTGATAGTAGGCGTTGTAGGCGTTTTGCAGCGCGTGCTCGATGAAGCTATCGGGGTCTTTGGGGAAGAAGTCATCGCTGTTGCGCGTCACCGCCGACGTGCGATGCCAGATGTTCTCGGTCGCCATCCCCATGCAGTTGATGACGGTGCCATCGAAGTGCTTGCCCACCGACGCTTCCAGCGCGCCGTGCGCGTTCCTGGCGACGTCGCCGATAGCGCGTTGATGATTCCAAAACGCCGGCAAACCGCTCTGGCAGTCCACCTTGACGAAATCCACGCCCGCGCCGCGCAGTTCCGCGTGCCAGGCATCCCAGAAGGCGAAGGCTTTGGCGGCTTCCGGTCCGGGCGCGAGCCTGCCGCTCAACGTCATGTGCAACGCGTGAGCCAACGTCTTTGCCAATGGGCCGTCGGGATCAACGCCCTGCCAGTAGCCAAACAGCGTATGCCACACGCCTACCCATTCCAGGCCGTACTCGTCCTTCAAGCGGTCAATCAGCGGCGCAAAACCGGCGGGGAACTTCTCCGGGTCGGGCACGAAGGTCGTGAGGCGGGTTTCCCGCGAGGTCATCCAGCCATCATCCACGATGAACCAACGGAAGGGCAGGCCCTTCTCCTGCAACTCCGCGGCTTTCGCCAGAATCCCATCGGCGTTGACCTGGTGATAGAAAGCGTCCCAACTGCACCAGCCCAGGTACTCGAACGGTTCCGGGTAACGCTTGTGCTCGCGGGTCTGGAACGGCTTGCCGAGCGCCTGCATCCCAGCAGCGACGTTGCGCTCGGGCAGATCGAAGGGATTGTCGCCAGAAGCCAACACAAAGGTGACGGTCTCGAAGCGGCTGTAGCCGCCAGTATAAGCAGCCGTGAGGATGGTGAATCCACCTTCGAGGCCGCTTCCACACAATTCCGTCTTAAACACGTCGCCGCAGACCGGAAGCAGGTGGTGATACGTCTCGCCGCTGCGCCAAAGGAGCGACTGCGTGCGCGGGGGCAACACGGCGAGGTTGACGTCGAAGTGCGGGCGCGTCCACCAATCCTTGTGCAAGTAATTCGCCATCAAGCCGTTGACGTCGCCTAGACTGTCCACGGTCAACCGCAGCCCGCCGAAAGCCGCCAGGCCCTTCTGCCGCACGCTGACGCCCCCCTTCTTTGCCAGCAGTGCAGCAGAAGCGACGAGCACATCGGCGTAACAAGTGAAGGTCAATGTGAGTGCGAACGTCTCATCTGCGTCACTATAGGTAAAAGCATAACGTATGCTCGCTCCCAAACGGTCTCTGTCAAACATCTCCTGTGTATCCTTAAGCGCCGGAAAGACTGTTGTCCCGTCATCAAATGTCAACGAAGGGCAGATACCCTCCGCAATGAGCCTATCAGCGCCGAAAATGCGCAACCCATTCTCTGTACTCTCTATCGTATACATCATTGCAGTCACCTCTCTGAAAATATAGTCTCAACAAATCCCAAAATCCACCCATCAGGGGACAATGATCGTTTTCAGCGAGCCTTGCATATCCAAAGCAGCAGCTTCTCGCGCAAAAACCTCGGCGATCTCATCCAGCCGGTACGTGACAGAATTCTCGAAGATAATGTCCAGGTTGAAGACGCCACGTTGGACGGCGCGGTACGCCTCGCGCATGTTTTCCACCGAGCGCAGTTTTGTGTAATGGACGGCGTTGAGGTTGCGGATTTCCAGGCCGTCTTCGTGGAAACGGTGGAAGCAAAAGTCCTTGACCGGCGCATAATTGTCGCCGTAGAGCGCGAGAATGCCGTTGTGGCGCACTATGTCGAGCGCCTGTTTGATGCCGATGCCCGTGCCGCCCACCGCTTCTGCTGCTACATCCACGCCCTCGCCGTGGGTCAGGTCGTTGACCACCGCTACGGGGTCCTCTTCAGCGGCGTTGATGACGACGTGCGCGCCCAGTTGTTTGGCGATGGCGAGTTTGCTCTGCACCACATCCACCGCGATCACCAACGACGCGCCGGACTTGAGCGCGCCTTGCAGCATAATGTTGCCCGCGAAACCCACCCCGTTCACCGCGACGGTGTCGCCCAGCTTGACGCCCATGTGCATCGCCGCCCACGCCGCGCAGCCGAGCGGTTCGTAGAGACAGCCCACTTCGAACGAGACGCCCTCCGGGATCGGTTGCACGTGCGCGATGTCAGTCACCCAATAATCGGTGTACGTCGGGTAAATCAGGCTGCCCACCCGGTCGCCCACCTTGACCTCGCCGCCGCCCAGGTATTCCTCCACGGCGCTGCCCATCTCGACGATGGTACCGCCGCCCTCGTGACCAAGCGGTCCCATTGGGTAAACGTGCTCTGGGCCGTCCTGCTTGCGCCGACCGCCCAGTTGAAACTCTGGGCCGCCTTTGGCCTCATCCTGCGGACGGACATTGATCCCCCGGTAGTGATAACGTTCCGAACCACAAACTGAGGCCTGATGCGCTTTGATTAACACTTGACCAGGCTTGAGGTCAGGTAGCGGGATCGTCTTGATCGTCAATTTGCCTGGTTCGAGGTAAACCACACGTGTTTCCACCATGATGCGTGCTCCTGTGAGAAAATATCGTTGCACCGTTTTAACAGTCAATTCCATTTTACTATGCTCCCCTGAAAATAGCGAATTGCGAAACTTAGTGTTCACCGCGTCGCCGTGGGGGGAGTGGGACGGCCCATCCCCTCAGATTTTCTAGAGAATAGCGCCGGATTTAATGAAATGTTAACGAAAAAGGGCTTGTATTCTCGTGTGGAATGTGTATAATAGGCGTTGTAGTTGACTGTTAAACGCAAGCATTGTTTAACAATGGAATAAGATACTCGCCGAATGTGTGCAGTTCGACTGCGCAGAACGGGGGAACCGCAAATGGGGCGAATCGTCAAGCTGGCGACAGCGCGATGATGGGTCATCTTCTTTGGTCCAAGCCCGACAGCTAACCTCGTAGGCGTTAAAGAAGGACACCCAACGACAGGGCGTCCTTTTTTGTTGGCGCGCTCCTGACGTTGGATATTGTCTTTCAGCAAAGAGTATCTAACAAAAGGAGGTAGGCGATGGAAAACTGGATAGCTTCGTATATGTTAGCGCAGGTTATGCTTGAGGAGCGGCTGCGCGAGCGCAAACGAGAACCAGTGGTTCTCTTCAATGTGAACTTCAACTGGTTGCGGCCAATCGTGAAAAGCCTAGTCGGGCTTTTCCTGTAAATCTTCATAAACACAGAGTCCTTGAAGGGCGTTGCCCTTCAAGGACTTTTCTTTTCGGCTACCAGCTCACGCCCCTCACACAAGACAGCATCGAAATGCGCTTCCAACGCCGCATTGACGCCGCGCAGTCCAGCAACAACAGCCTCCGCCCAATCTAGATATTCCATCCGGCGTTGGAAAGGCCAATCGCCAGGTGGATCGTGAATGACGTCATAGATATTATTGATTTTGTCCGCCAACTTGATAAGTTTAGCCTGCGCTGACAGATGCGGGGCGTGTTCAATTTGCAGTTGCTTGCGCGCGGCCTTGGGGAGCGTTTTGTCATCGGTGACTTGTTGGACGAGCGCCAACACCTCTGCGCCGAAAAGCGTCTCAAGTTCCTCGGGGGAAGTTTGTGTATCCTCGATCGTGTCGTGAAGCAGCGCCGCGACCAGTGTAGGCATATCGCGCACTGTCCCTACCTGCCACAGAATCTCAGCTACGCGAATAGGATGATTGATGTAAGGAAGTTGCGCTTTCCCCTTGCGGCGCTGATGCTGGTGCTTATGCGCCGCGAAATTAAGCGCATCCATAAACATCCCGAAATCTTGTTCACTGACCATCTGGCCTCCTTGCAGCGATGCGGCGATGTAGATCGTCCAATTCCTCTGGGGTGAGCAATTCTTCTGAGCACGGTTCCACCTTGTCCAAGAGCCGCACACGCAGCTCGCGGTGGGTCAGCCACTCGTCGCCCGGCCCCATCGTCGTGCGTGGATGCGCTTCGACGTCCTCCGGCGCGACAGCTTCGTCGATGATGTAAAGGTAGCCGGGCTGCGTGCCGTTGTGCTTGATGCGCCCGTCATCCTCGATGCAGACGATTGCCGGTTTGTGCGAGAAAATCCGCGCCAGGTCGCGGCGCTGCGTGATCGTACTGCCCACGCGCAGCGTCGTCAACGCGAAAGGCGAACCGTGATACCAGGGTTGGGTGTAGTCCATAGTCGTCAGTCCTGTAGTCGTTAGTCAGGTAGGCGTTAGTCGGATAGTCGGGTAGTCGTTAGTCGGATAGTCGTTAGTCGGGTGGGCGGGCGGCGAGGACTTTTTCGACCCGCCGCCAGATCGTTTCGTCGCGCCGGTACATGTGCAGGGCTTCAAGCGCGGCGTCGGCGTGGACGCGCGCCTCGTCGCGGATAATGTCCAGCAGGTAGTCGAGAGCCGGTTCGCTGCGCAACGTCGCCAGCGCCAGCAGCAATGTGCGGCGGCGTTCAGCGTCGAAGGTATTTTCCCACGCATCGCGCAACACGGCAAACGCCCCTTCCTGTCGCGACTCGCCCAACGCCAGTGCCGCCGATTCGGCAATGGCGGGATCGGCGTTATTGAGATACCCCGCCACGAACGGCAACGATGTGTCCACATCGAGCTTGAGCAACGCCAAAAAACACTCGTAGAGCACCGCCGCGTGGGTGTCGCCGGTGAGAACCTTGAAATGCAGCAAAGGAACGCTCGCCGGATCGGCGCTGTAAGCAAGCGCGCGGGCGGCGGAGATCCGCGCATCGGATTCGGGGTCGGCGAGCAGATGCGCCAGTTCGAGCAGCGCGTGAGGTGAGCGCATCCCCACCAAACCGAGCGCGCACGCGCCGCGCAACGGGGCGGCGGTATCCACCTGCCCACCCCACACCGGCTCCATCTGCACGTGGCGCACGCCTTGCAAGAACACGGCTTCGGCAGGACACTCGCACGCACGCAAGGCATTGGCGATCGCGGTTTTCGCCCCGCAACCGGGATCGGTTTTGGCGGGGTTGCGCATCAACGCCGCGAAGGCTGCCGTGAGGTCGGGTTCCAGGTCGGCGAGTTCCTCTTCGCCGACGATTTCGGCCGCCGCCGCGACGACGTGGCTGTTGTGGTTCGCCAAAGCCTGACGCAGTTGGGCCAGTGTGTCTGCGGTAAGAGGGGCGGTACGCAAGGCGTGGAGCGCAGAGAGTTGGTCTTCGAGAGCGCTTTTTTTCATAATAATGTTGAATCCTACTCCGAGAGAAGTAATGTCTCACCTGAGCTAAGGAATTCCTCGATCGTCAACCCACTCTCACGGATAATCGCACGCAACGTCCCACGCGCCAGACCGCCAGGGTGATGAGGGATTGTAACTCGCCGATGTGTGTTTGGGTTGTACCAGATTTCGTGGCTGCCCTTTGCCTGGCGGTCAAAAACAAAGCCGGCATCGCGCAAATGTTTTATGACTTCACGGTACGTCAATGCCGGCAACCGGGTCATGCAGTTGCTCCACCAAAGGCAATTCCCACGGGTATTTTGGCGGTCATTTTGCGCTGCACTTGGTTGAGCATAGCCTGAACTTTTGGCGGCAAGGGATCGCCATGCTCCACATAGGACTCGATCAATTTACGGGCAACATCTTGTGCAATTTCCATCGTCTCGGCGACAGTGCGACCTTGGGCAATCAAGCCCTGGAGATCGTGACTGGTTGCTAAATAACCGCCTTCTTCCAGAGGCTCAATCTGGATATTGACAAAAATCTCGCTCACTTAACGCCTCCTTCCCAATTTACATCCATTATAGCAGATTTACGCTCTCCTGTCGCAATTTCGCCAACGCGAGACGCGCCTTGCGCGCCACGTCGATGTCGTAGGGGCAGGCGACGCTCTCCGCTTCGGCCACGAGCGCGCCCGCATCCCACCCCGCCGCCGCGAAGCGCTCGCGCGCGATGTCCGCCAGATCGAACCAGCCGGCGAGCCGCAAACGCAGCGCGTAGTTCGCGGGATCGTGTGGCAGGTAGTCGATCATCTGGCGGTCCACGTAGCCTTCCAGGCGGAAGAGCGCCATCAAGTCGGCGGAGCAGCCACCGCATTGACGGCAGACGTAGCGCCCCAACTCCGGCGCATCGCGCAAAGCGGCGGCGCGCTCTTCGGCGTTCAACGGTCCTTTGGCGATTGCGGCAACCGCCTGCTGCACGTGTTCGACGGCGTTCGTCCCGCAGATGAGAACGTCGGAGCCGGAGCCGAGCGCATAGCGCAGCGCAAGGTCCGGCGCTTGATAGAGAAAGCCGTCGGCGAGCGGCTTCATCGCCGTGATGCCCACGCCCTTCTCCCGCGCCAGGGGATAAACCTCGCGCTGGATTTCGGGCACGAACTGCTCCTCGAGGTAGTTGTCCCAGATGAGGATAACCGAAAGCGGCAGGCGTTTGAGCGCCTCAAGGTATAGCTGCGGCGGACGGTGGCTGCTGAAGCCCAGCCCGCTGATGAGGCCCTCGTCCTTCGCCTTGAGCAGAGCCTCGAGCGCGCCACCCGGCCCGGTGATCGTGTCCAATTCTTCCATCGTGTTGACGCCGTGGAAGAAGTAGAACTCGATGTGATCGGTGCGCAGTGCGGTCAGGGACGCCTCCAACTCGCGGCGAATGCCCTCGCCATCGCGCTTACCGCTCTTGCTGGCAAGCACAACCTTGTCGCGGCGACCCTCGAGCACACGGCCCAGCTTCTCCTCCGACGCGCCGTTGCCATAGCTGCGCGCCGTCTCGATGTAGTTGCCGCCAACGTCCAGGAAGGTGTCCACCACCTGCGCCACAATCTCCGTCGAAATCTCGACCTGGTGAAAGCCGCCAATTCCCAGACGGCTGAGGGTGAAACCGGTTTTTCCTAATGCGGTCTTGGGTAACATCAGTTTTTCGTCCACAGTAACCTCCGGTAGGAGAAACGAGTTAAGAGTTAAGAGTTAAGAGTTAGGAAAGAATCCGTTGAAATCCGTTCAATCCGTTGACAAAGGTTCTCATGCGGCTGCCGGTAACTTCACCTGCGACAACGTCAATGACGACAGCACAAACAGCGCGGCGTACAGCGCGAAGATGACGAGGTAGCCCAATCCCGGTTGCAGCGCGTTGAAAAAGTCGGCCATTGGCCCGCCGAGGCCCGCACCGACGATCCCCGCGCCCGCACCCGCCAGGTTCGAGATGCCCAGGTAGCGCCCGGCGTCCTGCTTGGGCGCGAGGTCCGTGCCCAGCGCCCAGTTGGTCGCCATGAACGTGCCCGCGCCCAGGCCGATGATGCAGCCGGCGACAATCACCATCGGCATACTTGTCGCAAAGAGCAGCAGCACCGTCCCGCCCGCCGCGACGAGGCCCGCGAGCATCACCAATCGCTTGCGCCCGATGCGGTCGGCGAGATAGCCGCCGCCCAGCGCCGAGGGGATGAGGAAGCCCGCCACCGCCGCCATCAGCATCGTCGTCGCCGAGGCCGGTTTCGGCACGCGCAAGACGTCCGCCAGGTAATACTGCGCGAAGCCCTGCACCGAGCCAACCGCCGCCAGGAAGAGCAGCCGGTTTACGATCCACCAGATGAAGCTTTTCTGCTGGCGCGCTTCCGCGCCAATGCCCACCCACGCGCCCAGGTAAACGCCCGCGAAGATCGAGCCTGCCATCCCGATAAGCCCCATCAAGCCGACGAAGGCTACCTGCACGCCAATCGCAGCCTCGCGCGCCGTGACCAAATCGCCGCTGGCGGTGACCAACCAGATTGCAAAGCGCGTCACCGTGACAAAGATCGCCGTGAGGAACACCAGGCGCAGCGCCGCCTCACCGATACCGCCGGCGGGCTTCTCGCGCAGCGGCTCCTCGTGGACGAAGAACACCGTCGTCAACGTCGTGAGCACGAATCCCGCACAAATGATGCCCACTACCAACCACACCTTCCCCGCGTCCACCAGCGGGCCGATGAAGAGCACCAGAAAGACGGGGATCAATTCAAAGACGGCTTTGACGCCCGACGCGCGCCCGCACTGGTGTTCAGGCACCAGATCGGGGATCAGCCCTTGCAGCGCACCGTGCGCCACATTCGACGAGATTTGCAGCACCACGATGCCAATCAGCAGCACCGCGTAGGCCGTCGTCACGCCAAACGCCCCCTGGAAGAAATTGTCCGAGGCAGACCCGACAAACGACGGCGACGCACCCACGATGATCAGAAACAGAACGTTGAAAAGCGCGCCCACCACAATGTATGGTCGCCGTCGCCCAAAACGCGAGGTACTGCGGTCGCTCAGCATCCCGGCGAGCGGCTGTACCAGCATCGCCACCGCCAGCCCGATGACGCGCACGGTCGCCAGGTACGTGTTCTTCTGCTCCGGCGGCATGAAGAGCAACACCAGGTAGGGCAGCAGAACCGGCGTAATTGTGCCGGTGGCGATGTTCAATCCCAGCCAATACGAGTTGATCGTCAGATAATCGTACCAGCGCATGTCTTTTTTCATGGTTCGCCCTCTTTCCACACCGTAGTTTACAAATCAGGGAAGGGAATGGGGGTTTGGGGGCGGGCTACGCCCGCCCCCAAACCCCCATTCCCTATATTTCGCTATACAACATCTGGACGGACGGCGCGGACAACATCCAGCGAGGCCAGCGCCTCTTCGATCTCCAACTCGAAGATGATCGGGCCGATAAACTGCGCCTCTGTCAGCCGGTCGAGGAAGCGCGGCAAATCCAGGTCGCCGGTACCCAGGACGCTGTGATCCTTTCCGTAGACGATTTCCTGCTGCGACGCCGGAATGGGCGCGTCGTGCAGGTGGATTTCGGCCATGCGCGGCAAACACAGTTCCAGCGCATCGAAGAATGCCACGTCGCCGGAGAAACCCGACAGCACGTGACCCACGTCCAGGCAGATCGACAGGTCGAATTTCTCCGCCATCTCCAGCGTGAGATCGAGCGGGAATTCAATCGTCTCGATCGCCAGTTGGCGGCTGGGGATGCCGGTTTCGCTCAAAATGGTGTGGATGCTCTCCATCGCCCCGGCCTGGAACTGCCGCATGAGCAGTGCCTTGCCCAGGTCGGGCAGGTTCATCCGGTAGAACTCCGCCGCGAGCGCGCCGGTGGCGTGTAGCACGTAGGCTTCCGGCTTCAGTGACACCGTCGCGCGAACAACGTCGATGAGCGCGCGGGCCGAGCCGTGGCGCACCGGCATCAGCGGTGTCGAGGGTTCCACCGACCACAGCGGCAAGTGGACGGTATACGCCAGCCCCAGTTCTGCCTTCAGCGCCGCCAGCCGCTCGATCGCGGGCGGGGCGAATGTCTGCGGCATGAACATCGTCAGATCGCCGCCCAGCTCTACCAGGTTGAAGCCGTGAGCGTGCAATTTGCGCACCAGCGCCGCGTTCTCGAACGTGGTGATGTAGCCCATCATCTCTTGCGGACTCAACCCGGCGGGGATGAGTTCTTTCATCTGCATCGTCATGATGCCGAAACGCATAGGGAACCTCCTTAACTCGTAATTCGTAATTCGTCAGTGCTTGAAACTCCGCTGCCCGGTGAACACCATCGTTGCCCCGGCCTCGTTGACGGCTTCGATGACCTCGTCGTCGTTGAGCGAGCCGCCCGGCTGGATGACCGCGGTCACGCCCTCATGCAGGCCCACGTCTACCCCATCGCGGAAGGGAAAGAAGGCATCTGAAATCATCGCCGCACCTTTGAGTCCGCCGTGTGCGGCCTTGACTTCGGCGTCGATTTCGGCTTGTTTGTCGGCATCCAGATAGCGATAGGCGTTCCGGTAACGGGTGTAGGCCAGGCTCTCCGCCAGGTTGCGGTACGCCTTGTCGCGGGCGATCACCGCCACGCCGACGCGGTCCTGTTCGCCCGCGCCGATCCCCACGGTGACGCCATCCTTCGCATAGAGCACCGAGTTGGAGGTGACGCCGGCCTCGACCTTCCAGCCGAAAAGCATATCCGCGATCTCCTGCGCGGTGGGCGCGCGCTTGACGGCGACGGTCTCGCCTTTGCGCGTGATCGTCGCCGGGAGAAAGTCGGCGGCGGATTGCGTTTGCAGGACGAACGAGAGCTGCGCGATCACCCCGCCATCGATGAGGCTCTTGAAGTCCACGAAGCGCTCCTGGGCGAAGGTCGCCAATCGTTCGATCGCGCCGATCCGCATGATGCGCAGGTTCTTGCGCGCGGCGAGTACCGCCACCACGCCCTCCTCGTATTCCGGCGCGACGACGACTTCCGCGTATTGCTCGGCAATCGCTTCGGCGGTCGCCAGGTCTACCGGACGGTTCAGCGCGATGCAGCCGCCAAACGCGGCGATATGGTCGGCCAGATCGGCCTTAACGTATGCCTCGGCAATCGTGTCCGCCATCGCCACGCCCGACGGGTTGTTGTGCTTCATGATTGCGGCGGTGGGTTTGTCCATCAGATAACGCAGGATGTTGAGCGCGTTGTCGGCATCGGTGAGGTTGATCTTACCCGGATGCTTGCCGAATTGCAGCAGTTCCGCATCGGAGACAAGATAGCGGCCCGGCGCAATCGTTGTCACCTCGCCCACGGTAAGATTGCCATTGACGAGTTTGTAGAATGCCGCTTCCTGCCCCGGGTTCTCGCCATAGCGCAGCCCCTTGCGCACGCCGTCGATCTCCCAGGCCACTTTTTCGTAGATCAACGTGGAGCGTTGGTCATCGAACACGAAGCTGATCTCCATCCGCTCCGGGAAATGGTCGTCCATAATCGTCCGGTAAGCTTTTTTCAGGTCTTGTGACATTCTCCCCCTCCTAATCAGGTATGAGTAATGAGTAATGAGTAATGAGTCTTGTTACTCTTTTCTCTTTACTCTTTACTCTTTACTCTTTACTCTTTTCTCTTTTCTCTTTACTCTTTACCCATTTCATACACGCCCGGCACATCCGCCGGGTCTTGCGTGCTCAGGTAGGCGCTGATTGCCGCATCATAGCTGGCGGTGTGGGCGAAGGCTTTGCGGGCGAACTCGAAGCGCGTCTGCAAATCCAGCGCGCCGCGATTGGCACGAAGTTTACTAAGCAGCGGCGCATAGTCCGCCGGATCTACGACCGCGGTGACGCGCAGGTAGTTCTTCGCCGCGGCGCGTATCATAGCTGGGCCGCCGATATCAATGTTGGCGCGCGCCTCTTCGACGGTCACGCCCTCGCGGGTCACCGTTCCCACAAAAGGATACAGGTTCACCACCACCATGTCAATGGGGATCGCTTTCGTGCGCACCAGGTCGGCACGGTGCGCCTCGTTGTACGTTTCGGTGAGCAGGCCCAGGTAGATTTTGAAATCGAGCGTCTTCACCAATCCGCCCTGCGTCTCCGGCTGACCGGTGTAGTCCGAAACCTGCATCAGATGCCGGGCCGTCCCCACCGCCCCCAGGATTTCCGAAACGCGGGTGTACGTTCCGCCGGTGGAGTAAAAGCAGATATCCGGATTCATCGTCACCAATCCCGGAACAAGCGTCTCCAATCCTGTCTTATCGGACACGCTCAGCAGTACGTGCTGAATATTGACCAAATTATCGACTTTCTGAACGATGTTGACCATACTTCCTCCTCACGAATTAAGAATCAGCGAATCAAGAATCGACGAATGAAGGATGAAACGCATCACGTCTAGCCGATCCAAAAGCTAAAATCCAAAATCGCCAATCCGTCAATAGAATACTTCCATTTCACAGTTTGCGCAATCGAAGCGCAGCGGATATTTGTGACCGTCCTCATCCACCAGAGAAAGCGGCTCGGCAAGGGACGGTACACCCTTTTCGCGGCGGCAGTAGCCCAGTTGGTGCAGGAGACAATAGCGCGTGCGCATCACACGCCGCCCGCGCATATCAAGGCCGGATTCGGCGGCGGGTTCGATCTCGGTGACGCCGTGACGGCGATAGAACGCTTCCGCCTGCCGGTTGAGAACGTTGCCCAGGTAGGTCAACTGCTTTTCGGGATAGGGAACGTCGTTTTTCAGGACTTCGCCCGTGAGCCGCGGTCGGTTTTGCGCGCGCACGTCGAGCAGAGTGTCCAACGCGGCACGGCGCAGTTCGTTCAGTACGGCAACAGGCAGAAAGTAGGCCGTTCGCCAATGGATTGCGACGCCCGCGCACTCAAACGCCGTGCCGCCGGTCTTGCGCAACTGCTTCTCGACGGTTGCCTGCGCCAGCTCCGGCTTTTCGGCGTGGACTTTTCCTGTCGCCAACGTTGCGGAGGCGCGATTGCCGTCCTCGTCCACAGCGATCAGCGTGAACCCTTCCGGCGACTCTTCCAGCATAAACTGCACAGCAATCGTGCGCGCGGGCTGGCTCTTCTCCAGTCGGTGCAAATAAGCGTGATCGTGGTTCCGGTAGATGCGCGTGCCCTTGCGGATGTGCTCCAGGCTGTTGGGCGTGATCGTCAGGCCGTTCACCGCGTTGACCACCGTCCCCTGCAAGACGCCCTCCGCATCGAAGAAACACAGCCCGTCGCCATTGTGCAGGGCAACCGCGCTCTGCGCGAGCCGAAACGAGCGCCGGTCTACAGACGCAACCTCGCCCACCCACTCGCCGACCATTTTCGGCGTGTCGATCGAGCCGGGCGGTTCGCCGCGCCCGTGCAGGAAATACGTCGTGTAGCCCCGGTTGAACGTTTTGTTCAGATCTGGCGCAAAATCCACGGTGCTGCGCCCTGATGAGCTTTTCGCAAGGCCACGCGCTGCCAACACCTGATCCAGTGCGCGGCGGTAGGCGCTGACAACGTTCACCACGTAAGTCTTGTCCTTCAAGCGGCCTTCGATCTTGAACGAGGTCACGCCCGCGTCAAGCAATTCGCCCAGATGCGCGGACAGGTTGAGGTCGCGCAACGAAAGCAGGTGTCGGTCCTTGACGATCATCGCGCCATTGCGATCCACGAGGCTGTAGACCCGGCGGCAGGGCTGCGCGCACTCGCCGCGATTGCCGCTGCGCCCACCGATCGCGTAGCTCATCAAGCACTGCCCGCTGTAACTGACGCACAGCGCGCCGTGGACAAACGTCTCCAGCTCGATCGTCGTCGCCTGCCGGATCGCCGCAATCTGCGCCAGGCTCAACTCGCGTGCCAGGATGACACGGCGGAAGCCCACGGCTTCGAGGAACGCCACCCGTTCGGGCGTGTGGTTGTGCATCTGCGTGCTGGCGATCAACGGGAGCGGCGGCAGGTCGCCCTCCAACAGCCCCACGTCCTGAATAATCAGCGCGTCCACGCCGATGTCGTACAATTGGTGCGCCAGACGCACCGCCTGCGGCAACTCGTCGTCGTAGAGCAGCGTGTTGAGCGTCACGTAGACCCTGGCCCAGTACGTGTGCGCATGCTGCGCCAGCGCCTCAATGTCCGCCAGACTGTTGCCTGCCTTCGCCCGCGCCCCAAACCGCGCCGCGCCGATGTAGACGGCATCGGCTCCGGCGTCGATTGCCGCGAGGCCACATTCCAGGTTTTGGGCGGGGGCTAAGAGTTCTATCATAAATCAGTTATAGTTGAACGGCTATTTCTTACCGCGGAGTTCGCTGAGAGCGCAGAGATTTAAATCTTTGCGGACTCTGCGTTCTCTGCGGTGCAACAAAAAATCTGCTTAATCTGCTCAATCTGCTGATAGGAAATGGCTCAATGTAACAGATGCCGCAAAGCAGACACCAACAAACGATGTTCAACCGCATGGATGCGCGTTTCCAGGCTCTCCAACGTATCGTCCGGCAGAATGGGAACGACTTCCTGCGCGACGACTGGCCCGGCGTCTACGGCTTCGTCGGGAACAAGGTGTACCATCACGCCGGTGTGGTCAATCTCGCCGCGTTGGTAGGCCGCAAAGGCATCCGCGATACCATGCGCGCCAGGAAACGTACCGGGCAAGGCGGGATGCAGGTTGACGATGCGGTTGGGAAACGCGCGAATGAAAGCGTCCGTGAAAATGTGCATCCACCCGGCCTGCACCACCCACTCCACGTCGAAGCTCTGCACGATGCGCGCCAGATCCGCGTCGTAATCCGACCGGGGACGACCGGCGTTGGTGTACGGCAGCTTGGGGAAGTAGACGACGGGCACGCCGTGCTTGAACGCCCGCTGCATCCCGTAAGCGTCCTTGCGGTTGGAGACGACCAGTGCGACCCGCGCGCCGGGCAAGTCGCCATTGTCCACCGCATCCAGAATCGCCTGCAAATTCGAGCCGTTGCCGGAAATCAATACTGCGAGGTTGATCATGATTTATCCTTTTGGACGCAGATTGCGCAGATACACGCAGATTTTTTCTCTTTATCTGCGGAAATCTGCGTGAATCCGCGTCCGAGCTAACTGCATAAATCCCGATAGTAGTGCTGCAACTGCGCGGGCGTGATCAAATGGGATGATGACGCTTTGAGCGTACACGTGTGCCGCGCGGCGATCTGCCCGCGCAGAATTGCCTGCTCTGGCGTGTAGCCGTCCAGCACGAAGCTAGTCAAAAAACCGACCGCCAGCGCGTCGCCAGCGCCGTTGGTATCCACAACCGGCGCGTCCATCTGCACTGGCGGGAAATAGCGCACGCCGCCACCCCGCGAACCAAGCGCGCAGCCCTGCGCCCCCATCCCCACAACGACGAACTGCGCCGCGCCGCGCTCAAACAGCGCCTCGATCAACACATGCGGGGGGTGATTGACCGCCGAGCAAAACAGGATATCCGCGTAACGGATGAAATCTTGCCGGTAACCATCGTCCACGGAAACCACGTCTTGCAAATCACACGCCACCGTCACACCACATTCCTTTGCGATTGGCAGCAGATACCGCGCCCAGTTGGGAATATTGAAATGCGCCAGCTTCGTCCGCGCCAGGATGTTGCGGCAGACGGTTTCATCGGGGCGTAAGTCCATGTGCCCTTTACCATCGTAGAAGTTCTTGCGCCGCCCGTCACGGTACATAAAGTTAATGCTGCGACAGGTACCCGCCGGATCAATGAACAGCCCCGTCATATCAATGCCATCGCGCGCGAACTCCTCGCGGATGAAGCGCCCGCCGAAATCGTCGCCCACGTGCCCGATGAAGGCCGTCCGCTTGCCCAATTGCGCGTACCCGCGGCTCGCAAAGCCACCTGCCTGCCCAACGTAATCCAGGTTTAGCGTGAAATTGGCCTCTACGGTAAAATCAATGTCGTGATCGTAGAGGTAGACACAGGTATCAATGCCTACGTTGCCAACGACGACGACATCAAAACTTGGAATTGCCATCATTTCGGCGATCTCAGCCAGGGCGCGATATCATCCCACAATTCGGGCATTTCTAGCAGTTGCGCAAACTCACGCACACGCTGGACAACGTACTGCTTATCCAGATCGGGATAACATTCAATGATCGCTTGAATATCCAACAAATCCTTGGGGCGATGCGCAACTGCCTTGAAGATGATCAGATCCTCGGGGATAGGGAGGCGCAAGGTCAGAGTCCCTATCTGACGAACATGACTATGTTCGATAGCCTCACTCTCGAAAGGCAACAATCCCAACGAAATATCTACATTCACGCCACTTTCATGGTGCTGCAAAAGTAACACACGATGCCGGCGCGCAAAATCTAACGCATCAGGGATACGCGGCAATAGTCCCTCTTGTTCGGCTATGATGAGTAAATTCGGCAGTTCATCACTATCGAGGAGCAATAGAGCATCGACGTCCGCAGTGAAGCGCGGCTTGCTTAACAAGCTGACCGCAACTCCGCCAATAATGATTCCTTGATTGTCATACCGTTCAATCAGCCGTTGTAAAGCCAGGAGCGCAGATTCGGAAGGCAAGAATTCTCCCGTCACAGATACACCTCCTGCAATCGCAACCAACGCTGACGGACTGCGACAATTTCGTCAATGCTCTCTTCGGGCCATGCCAACTTCATATCAAGCGCCATTTGCAGAATTGCATTGAATTGACGCCAGCGTTGTGCAAAAGATGCCTGCTGCAACTCGCGCTTTTCGATTTCGGCAACCGCTTGCCAGCGATCACGGAAGGCTTGTGCGTCTTGTTTTTCCATCGTCACGGTGACAGCACCTCAACGTCATACGGCAGCGTCGGCACAATCTCCAGGCTGCCGCGATATTCCTGGACGACGCCCACGACCCGCACGCGCGTCCCCACCGTGCCGAGGGCGGGATTGGCCTTGGGAATGCGATCGAGCGTGGTACGCCAGATGAAGACCTTCGTCGCGCCAGTTTCATCGAACACAGAGAGGGTGACAGCGCTGTTCGTCCCACCAACGTTGCCGATTTCACCCGTCACCTGCACGACCTGCCCCAGGTAGTTGTTGAGTGTATTGATTGCCACCTGCGGCGCGAACGCCCCACCCGCGCGTTGCACCTTCACTTGACTACCAAAGCGCGGCTCGATCTGCAATTCGCCCTGGTATTCACCGACCTTGCCGGTCGCACGCACTTCCGCGCCGACGTTGAGCTTCGACGCAGCGTAACAATCGTCGTAGACGTTGTGCCACATCAATAACGTTACCTTGCCGGTACCGTCGTCAAGTGTAAACTTGAATCCCTGCGAGAAACTGGCTGTCTCTACCACTTTGCCGATGACGGTCACTTCTTCGCCTATAGAGGCGGACAAATCGCCGATGCGGGTGCGCACGAATTCCGGTGTCGGCGTTGGCGTCTCAGTGGGGGTGGCGGTGGATGTGGCGGTCGGCGCTTCCGTCGGTGTGGATGTAGGTGTGGCGGTTGGTTCAGGTGTAGCGGTATCCGTCGGCGGGAGCGTGGCAGTCGGCGGCTCCGGAGTGGATGTCGCCGTGGAGGTCGGGGCAGATGTCGCAGTGGATGCGGCAACAGTCGACGGCGGCGAAGTCAGGACGGCCTCGCCCTGCAACGTCGCCGGCACAGGCGTCGAAGCCGTGCAGCCGATCAAAGACAGTCCTAACAACAGGCCAATCCCACAACGAGCAAAAAGAAGTATTTGTTTTATATGCATGGTATTCATCCTCGCTGATAATCTTCCCGGAAGTACAATCCGTTTTCCGAACGTGTCCAAAGCAATT
>Ga0208197_1000967_pt1 | contig 32430 bp, 27 predicted proteins | sample AD_JPNNA4_MetaG_FD_184444 | JGI IMG/M metagenome (GOLD analysis project Ga0208197, IMG submission 184444) | Active sludge microbial communities of municipal wastewater-treating anaerobic digesters from Japan - AD_JPNNA4_MetaG (SPAdes) (version 2) | ecosystem: Engineered > Bioreactor > Anaerobic...
TTGCTTGCATATATCAAGAAATTTGCCGAATATTACATATAAGTTGTGCATACAGAGATTGAATATTAAAGTGTTAGATGACTCTAATGTACTACAAATCAATGATATGCGCAACTTTTTAAACATCGATTTATTAACTTTTTAATTCCGCCAACGGGTTTATTAACAAAAACTTATTATTAATGGACTTTATTTATGGTATTTGAAATGTTTTCTTACCTTTGCAGTCGCTAATTTCTCCCTATTATAGGAGGATAATTTTGCTTGTGGAGATTTCATGACAAATAAAGTTGAGCCAAAAGGGGAGATTAATCTCCGAACTTTCGAGGATAAAGAGTGTAACTGCTTAGTTAATAGTAATATAAATAACTTAGCAGGAGTCAAACAATTACCCGAAAGTGAAAAAAATACTAAAAAATGGTTCGTTTTGAGAGACCTCAAACGTTCTAATGCCAACATGCCTGCTTATAAACAGCTTGATACTTTCAATATTGAGATCTTCACTCCAATGACAGAAAGAATTGTTCTTCGAAAAGGAAGAAAAGTCAAAGAGAAGGTTCCTTTCATTCAAGATTTATTATTTGCACATTCTTCAAAGGAGACCCTTGATCCTATCATAGAGAAAATCAGTACACTTCAGTATCGTTTTGTCAAAGGTTTACAACGTTTTCCGATGGTTGTTTCTGACAGAGATATGGATCGATTTATTCATGCTGTGAATACAGACAATAAACCTCGTTTCTATGCACCTGAAGAGATAACTTCTGCCATGTGTGGACGAAGGGTGCGTATTGTTGGTGGAGCTCTCGATAATTATGATGGATTTTTGCAAACAACCCATGGCTCTAAGGTGAAAAGATTGCTCATAGAACTTCCAGGCTTGATGACCGCAGGTGTTGAACTTACTAATTGCGATTACATCGTATTAACTTAAAGATGAAAGGTTTAAGAATCAATTTTTTATATTTTGACAAATAACTTCAAAGCTTATTGATGTTTCGTTTATTTATTGAACGAAAACATAAAAAACATATTCGTAATATGGCAAAAAAATCATTTTTTTATGATTAGAGAATAATTGGATAATATGAAGAAGCATTTAAATATATTATTGGTTAATTGTGTTGTAGTGAATGGTAACAAGGGATGTGTTGCATTAACTGTTTCCACAATGTTTTTGTTGTCTAACCTTTTGGATTCATTAGGTTATTCATATACTTTTTATTTGTCACATAGTGGTTATTCTGATTTTTCTGAGCATGAGTTGGATTTTGTAGGTGGAAAGAAGTTAATTTATAATGCTTTACCTGATTTGCCTTATAAAGGATGGAAAGTGAATCTGAAAAAAAAATTGTTTAAAGGAATTTTAAAAAAGTCAGATAAGATATTGAAGTCTATAGATTATGTTTTTGATATTGGTCAGGGTGACAGTTTTTCAGATATATACGGAAAAGACAGATTTAATTATATAACTTATTGGTGTGAGAAAATGATGTTTTATAAAAAACATTACTGTTTCTTGCCTCAGACTATTGGTCCTTTTGATAATGAAACAATAAGAAACAGAGCTGTTTCAGCTCTTCAGTTTTCTGATTTTGTTTTGGTTAGGGATTCTCAAAGTTATGATTATGTCAAGAATTTACTTCCTGAGAAAAGCGTCTCAGAGATAATTGATGTGGCTTTTTTTATGCCATATAGTAAAAAAATATTACAAAAGGATAAAGTACATGTTGGTCTCAATGTTTCCGCTTTACTTTGGAATGGAGGGTATACTCTTGATAATCAGTTTAAATTGAATGCTGATTATCAAAAGGTAGTTCGTAAAATCATAGATTTCTTTTTAAGTATGCCTGACGTTGTGTTACATTTAGTACCTCATGTGGTCGAACCTATGCACAGTGTGGAGAATGATTATGAAATCTCTTGTGCAATCAAGGATATGTATGACAATTCTAATCTTGAGTTGGCACCTTTTTTCTTGGATCCGGTTCAAGCAAAGAGTTATATCGCTGGCTTGGACTTTTTTATGGGAGCACGCATGCATTCAACTATAGCTGCATTTTCATCTTGTGTTCCTGTTGTTCCGATGGCGTATAGTCGTAAGTTTAATGGTCTATTCGAGGATACTCTTAATTACCATCATATAGTAGATTTGAAGGTTGATGGCGAGGAGAAGATTCTTAATATAATCAAGCAGAATTTTGAAAACAGAACTGTTTTGAAAAATGAAGAGCAGAGGCAGATGGAAACTATTGTTGCTGATGCAGGGAAGAGATTAGAAGAGGATATTTGTAAATTTTTACATGTAAAGAATAGGTAATATGAGTTTTATAAGCAAACTGAACAGAATTATCAAATCAATAAAAGCATTTAAGGAGACTTATAAATTTGGTGGCTTCAATGAAATAAACATTACGACAATAGAAAACAAGGATTTACTAAAAGGTAAGAGAATTCTAATTACTGGCGGAGGTTCTGGAATAGGGCTTTCTATGGCTAAAAAGTTTATTTCTCAGGGTGCTAATGTGTTAATTTCTGGCCGTAATGAAGATAAATTAAAAAATGTTATTGATTCATTATCAAATAAAAGATTGTCATATATAGTTTGGGATGTTACAGAAACCAATCTATGTGATGTAAAAATCCTTGAAGCAAATAATCTTTTGGGTGGAGATCTTGATGTTTTGATAAATAATGCAGGATTGCAGCCCAAAGCATTCTTCCCAAATGTAACAGAGGAAGAATGGATTCGGATATATGAAACTAATTCAAAAGGAACATTCTTCTTATCCCAAGCTATTTGTAAATATTGGAAGGCTAATAAATCAAGTAACTATCGTAAAATAATAAATATATCTTCACAGGGTGGTTTTGTAGGTGCTACATATCCATATAGAATGACCAAATGGGATGTTTGTGGTTTGACGCAAGGTTTGGGGTTAGCAATGGCTCCATATGGTATTCTTGTAAATGGTATTGCTCCAGGTGTGGTAAAAACAGAAATGCAAGCATTTTCTTTAAAACAAGGAAATAATACATTTTGTAATCAAAACTTACTTAATCGGGTTCAATTGCCTGATGAAATAGCAGATTTTGCATCGTTTATGATAAGCGATGCATGTAACTTTATGGTGGGTCAGACCATTTTAGTAGATGGTGGTTATTCATTAAAATAATGATTTATGCATACTAATATAGAGAATATTGATGTTGTTGTTAAGTTGCTAAAACAACACAATATAAGGCAAATTGTTATTAGTCCAGGTGGAACTAATATTCCATTTATAAATGCAGTTCAAGATGATGAATTCTTTACGTGCTACTCAATTGTTGATGAGAGAAGTGCAATGTATTTTGCTATAGGATTATATTTGCAGAGTGGTGAGCCTATAGTAACATCATGCACAAGCGCTCAAGCAACGCGAAATTATATTCCAGGTTTGACTGAGGCATATTATAAGCATGCACCTATATTAGCTATAACGATGTCAAAGCATCAAAGATTTACTTATCAACAGTATATGCAGGCACCTGATCAAATATCGTTGCCTAATGATGCTGTTAAGTCTTCATATATGTTGCCGTATCTTGTGGATGAAAATGATTATCTGCACAGTATGAGAACAGTAAATGAGGCAATCCTTGAATTAACTCGTCACACAACAGGCCCTGTCCAATTAGACATTCCATGGCTTGATTTTCCTCTTGATGATGAAGTTTCTGAACTTCACATTATCAAGAGATATAATGCTAATCATCTTAAAAGCATTAATATCAAAGATAAGAAAATTCTATTAGTAATTGGAGAACATAGGCCTTTCGAAGATAATCTTAAAGCATGCATAGAAAAATTTTGTCAATGCTCTGATGTAGCAGTATATGTTAATCATCTCTCGAATTATAAAGGAAAATATATTGTTGAAGGAAATCTCCAATTATTAACCATGGGCAAAGATACGTTCAATGATAATCTTAAACCTGACATAATGATAACTATTGGAGGTCAGACTGGTGATTACCCTTTTTATACTATGTTATCTCAACCTTCAATCAAAGGAATTGAACATTGGCTGGTTTCATGTGATGGAAAAGTTGTTGACACATACGATAAACTAACGGTAATCTATGAGTGTTCTGAGTATGAGTTCTTTTCTATGTTAGGGTCATCTAAAAATGTAACCCACTCATATTTTGAAGATTGGAAAAATCAAATATCTAAAAATAAATTAGATATAGAATTGCCTTTTTCAAGTGCTTATGTCGCTCAACAGATTCATAATAAGATACCTGCAAATAGTTTTATGCAATTCTCAATTCTTAATAGCTTGAGGATATGGAATATGTTTGATATTGATCCGTCAATTACTTGTTACTCTAATGTCGGAGCATTTGGTATAGATGGTGGCATGTCAACATTTTTCGGATTGAGTATGGGAACTGAAGAGCTTTGTTTTATAGTAATCGGAGATTTGGCATTTTTTTATGATATGAATTCGTTAGGTATTAGACATATTAAGAATAATGTACGCATTCTTTTGATTAACAATAATGGGGGTGTGGAATTTAAACTTTACAATTGCGATAATAATGCCCAAAATCGATATATAGCTGCAGGCAATCATTTTAAAAATGCTAAAGGGTGGGCAGAGACGTGCGATTTTTCATATATGGCAGCCAAGAATAAGTCTGAATTTTCAGAATCATATAATGCGTTCTTGAAGTCTTCAGATAAACCGATGGTTTTTGAAATCTTTGTGTCTGATAAAGATGATGCTGAGGCTTACAGAATGATAGTATCTGAAAATGCTCCTCAATCGTTTGAAAGATCAATAAAAAGTAAGATTAAAGGAATAATAGGAAGAAAATAATGGGAAGTGCAAAAAATGTTGCATCAGGAGTGGTTTGGAGTACACTTGTAAATCTAATAAATGCAATTTACGGTTTTATCTCTGTGCCAATATTGATAAATTACTTTGGAAAAGCTGAATATGGAATAATTGGTTTGGCAATGTCAGTTAATGTGTATATGCAGTTAATGGACTTGGGGTTCAATTCTACAAATGTTCGTTTTTTCAGCAATTGGCTTGCTAAAAAAGATTGGTCGCATACTAATAAGTTGTTTCAGACTAGCCTTGCTTTCTATGGAGTGATAGGCATATTAAACGCATTAGCACTGATATTAGTATCATTCTTCACAAAGGAGTTGTTCCATTTATCTGCCGAACAGGATGTGATTCTTAAAAACTTGCTTTATATTCTTTCTGTAAGTGCAATTGTAAGTTGGTTTGTATCATGCTTTAGTCAGCTGATTAGCGCTACAGAAAATGTAGCTTGGATTCAGAGATACACACTGCTACCTAAGCTACTTCAACTTGCTATTTTGTTTATTACTGTATTTAGTCATCTCAGCATTTTATGGTATTTCCTGCTTACTACTTTTTCTTTATTCTCAATAATTCCATTTTATATGAGGAAGATAAGCAAGGAAACTCCATTTGTCAAATTTTTGCCAAAATTCGACAAGAAGACTTTTAAAGAAATTATTCCTTATTGTTTGAATATATTTTCATTCAGTATATTTCAATTTTCATTCTATAATCTTAGGCCTGTATTCTTGGGAATACAGGGATCTGTAGAATCTGTAGCTGATTATCGTGTTTTAAATGGCGTGATAACTGTGGTGTCAATATTTGGTAGTTCATTTATGGGAGTACTTTTGCCATCTGCAGCTAAAGTTGTGGCAACACATAATAAAGAGGCATTTTATAAAATAGCATACGATGGGACAAAGTACATCACTATCGTATTATGTTTTTGTTGTTTCGGCATGATGACGATATGTTCCGAGGTCTTAGAACTTTATGTGGGAAAATCATTTCTTTACCTTATTCCTTGGCTACATGTTTGGCTTGTTTGTACTCTTGGCGTTCATATTCAGGCAATATCAAGTTTGATACTCTCAGGTTCAGATATTCGAACTATTACTTACAGCACAGTCGTCGCTTCTATTACGGGTTTGCTGATTTCATGGTTTGCCATACCATATTATCAGGTAGGCGGTGTAGTTATGGCGTTCGTTGTTTATCAAATAGTACAATTAGTATTCTATTACTTCTATTATTGGCGTGTGAAGATGAACATCAGTTCATGGCGAGTTTTCTCGTATTCATTTATTCCATATGTGATTTTAGGTGCAGCTCTTTATTTTATAATTAATCAATTTGTTGTGTTTGATGCTTCTAATTGGATTCTTTTGTTTGTTAAAGGAATTTTGTTTTCTGTGATTTATTTATTTTTTATTTTATTCTTATTGACAGATAATGATAAAATGTATTTTCGATCATTAATTAAATCATGATTTATAAAGGGAATATTCTTTACAATGTTTTATTTGTCTATTATACTAATTTTTTTCAAAAAAGAGGATCGAAAGTTTTTCTTGACGTTAATAAAGCGTTAAATTTTTGTATTTGTATATTAGGGTGTAATACAATTTTTTTTAAAAAATGATAATTGATTCTCCTTATTTCACAATTTTAATTCCTGCATTCAAAATAAAATTTTTTGATGAGGCTATTAGAAGTGTTTTAGCTCAACAGGATCAGGACTTTGAACTGATCCTGTTGAATGATGCCAGTCCTGAGAATATTAAGGGTGTTGTAGAAAAATACAATGACTTCAGAATAAGGTATTATGAAAACAACAAGAATGTAGGGGCAATTAGAATAGTTGAGAATTGGAATAAACTTCTTAGTTATGCAAAAGGAGAGTTTGTCATTTGTATGGGAGATGATGATTGTTTGAAAAAAAATTGTTTATCGGAATATAGAGAACTTATAAGTAAATATCCGGATTTAGATATTTATCATGGTTGGACCGAGATTATTGACGAAGATAGCAAGGTTTGGAAAATGCAGGAACCTCGTCCTCTTAGGGAGAGTGTTTATACCATGATGTGGCATCGTTGGACTGGAAGATTTAACCAGTACATCGGAGATTTTCTTTATCGTACAGATGTATTGAGAAAAAATGGCGGTTTTTTTAATATTCCGTTGGCATGGGCAAGTGATGATATTACATCGTATATTGCTGCAGGTTATAAAGGAATAGCAAATACTCAGATTCCTGTTTTTCAATATAGGCAGAATAAGTACAGCATAACATCGGTAGGCAGGGCTGCAGAAAAAATAGAGGCTATTTCGTTGGAAAAAAGTTGGTATAACGATTTTTTGTTAAGAAAGCCGATAAACGAAACTGATGTTATTTATTATGGGTTGCTGAAAAGAGATATGCCTGATTTCATTTCACAAAAAGTGAATTATACAATAGATAATGAGGTTAAAGGCAAGATTAAAAATCATTTTTTTGAGGCTTTGAATAGTTGGTTCTTTTGGTTTAAGGAGAATAAAAAAATTGGGCGTTCAAAACTATCAATGTTTAAGTTGTTATTTAATGCTTTGAAATTTAAATTATTTAAGTAGAAGACATGAAATTAGTATATGTAGGATTGGTATTTCCTCATCATAAGGGTACTCATGCTGGATATAATCATATAAAGGATTTCTTGCCATATGATTATGATGTGGATTGCCAGATGTTGTATTCCAAATTTGCTTGTTCCAAGTCGTTTTTTGGAAACTTGATGAGAAGGATTGGTTATAAATTTTTTGGTTATAGAATCATTCCTTTTTTTCTTCTAAAGGTCTTTTTTCTATCATTGACGAATAAAAATCTTATTTTTCATGTTATTTATGGAGAAGATATCTTAACCAAATGGTTTTTGGCTTGCACATTGAAACATAAGGTGGTTTGTACACTTCATCAGCCTTTTGCTTGGTCAGAAAATAATCCTTCGTTCCGTGAATGCGTAAAAAGAACTGATAAAGTGATTCTAATGGCGTCAAATGAATTGGAAAAGTTTAAGTGTTTGAAGTGCGATGACAATGTTACTTATATCCCTCATGGCATCTGTTCTGATTTCTATCATTTGCCTTCGGACAAGAAAGATGAAAAAAACGGCTCTGTTTTGATGGTAGGTGATTGGCTCCGTGATTTTGACATTGCCAATAAAGTGTTTACTAGATTGTTGCAGAATAATCCGGATCAAATCATAAATGTGATATGCAGCAAAGAAAACCGTAAATACTTTACTGATAGTAGAATAAACTGTTTTGTAGGCATAACAGACGAAGAGTTGAGAACTTTGTATTGGAAGTCGGCAGTTCTCTTTTTGCCAGTTAAAAGGTTTACTGCAAATAATGCTTTGTTGGAATCTTCAGCATGTGGATGTAACATTATGATTGCTTCTGAACAGATTGAGAATTCTTATATTCCTGAACAATATACTAAGATGATGCCATTGGATTTTAATGTTTGTTGTCAAAATTTGTCAGAGTTCTTGAACGAAAAGAAGCCATCTGAGTTTTCTTTTTTTGATACTATATCAGAATATGTCATATCAAACTATTCTTGGCGTAAAATATCGGAAAAAACAATCTCATATTTAAGGCAAAAGTAAATAATTAAGACATGCGTGTACTTTGGTTTGAAGTGACAGTTCCTGCAATTTTTAAATCGGAAGGTGCTCCGGTAGCAGGATGGCAGGATTCATTGGAGGATATTGTTAAGGAAAATACAAACATAGAGTTAGCGGTAGCTTTTGAAGGTAAGACGAAAGATAAGAAGATGATAGATGGCGTTACTTATTATTCTCTTTGTCCTGAGTTGTCTTTAAAGGATAAGTTGAAACTGAAGTATTCTTGGCAGCCGTTGGTCGATATAATGATACCTTTGGCTCTTGATGTTGTAAAGGATTTTAATCCAGATGTTATCCATGTTTTTGGTACGGAATGGTATTGGCCTCAGATTGTAAAGTATACGGATAAACCAGTTGTTGCTCATCTTCAGGGATCTATTCCTCCTTATTATAATGCTCAATATCCTCCATTTTACAATAAATGGAGTGTTGTTTTTAGCATGGGATTATTGTGTGTTAGAAATCAATTAGGAGCTTATTTGGCAAGAAAAAAATATTATTCAAGATATCTTTTGGAAGAGGATAATTTAAGACACGTCTCAAATTATATGGGTCGTACTAAATGGGACAGACAGTTGGTTAAACTCTATAATCCTCAATCCATTTATTATTATTGCAGTGAAGCTTTAAGGCCTGATTTTATTGCAAACAATGACCAATGGAAACCTCAGAACAGAGATAAGATAAAGCTGATAACCACAGGGTGTGGGGTGTTACTCAAAGGTTTGGATACGATAATTAGAACAGCAGTTCTGTTAAAAGAGAGAAATGTTAATTTTGAGTGGAGAATCGCAGGATCTCTACCTGCACAATTAAAAAAGCTTTTAGAGAGTCAAGAAAATGTAAAACTAGAAAATTTGAATATTGTCTTGCTTGGTTATACCAATTCGGATAAGTTGAAAGAAGAGTTGTTGGATTCAGATATGTATGTCCACACATCATATTGTGACAATAGTCCTAATTCTATTTGTGAAGCTCAATATTTGGGATTGCCAATAATTGCGACGTATGTAGGAGGTATTCCATCTTTGATAGAAAACGAAAAAGAGGGTGTCTTGTTGCCCGCAAACGCTCCATATGAGATGGCTCAGACAATCATTGAATTGTTTGCAGACAAGGATAGAAGATCGGCATTAGGTTTGGCATCTAGAAATTGTGCAGTAAAAAGACATGATCAAAAGGCTATTTTAAATGATTTGTTAACATGCTACAAATCATTAATATGCTAATTTTCTGTAGTAATAACTTTTTGTATTAAAGAATAAAGAATGGAAGCTTTATTGTTAGGATTTGTTAAACTTTATTCTATAGTAATCTTTATTACTATTTTTTTTGATTTAAAGATGGGTATGATATTATATCTGTCATATTTTTTTTTAATTCCTCAGGTTACGTTAGGATTTTTCCCTGTTACTATTTTGTCTTTAGCTTTATTTGGTGTAGCATCTTATAAATATAAGCGTATGCTTTTTTCTCCTCAATCATTATGGGCAATTACGCCTTATGCTTTTTTGTTATTGATGCTAGGTTTGTTTATTCCATTATCTCCTACACCCATATCTTTTCAGTTTGAAAAATGGCGTGTTGATTTTATAAATGGATTATTGACGATGTGGGTGGTCTGTTTGATGGTGATTAATGATGGTATGACTAAAACTTTAGTTCGATTTTTCTTAATTATATCTTTTATTGTAGGAATATACGCTTTGATCTTAACTCAAACAGAAGGTGTGAATCCTTATGTGTTTGGTTTTTCTATTTTGAGTGATGGAAAATTATTGGAAAACTGGTTCGCAGACTCAAACAGACTATTTGGACGTATTTCATCTACTTTTATACATCCTATGATATGGGCTTTCGTTTGTGGAGCTTTAATCATTGTCTGTTTTGCTATCAGGGATAAAATAAGTAAATTCACATTTTTTCTATTAATGATTGTTTTGTCGCTTGATATGTTGTTTTGTGGTGTGAGATCAGTTTTAGCTGCTTTTTTGGTAACTGTAGTGTTTTATCTGCTATTAAAGAGACAAATAAAACTTTTATTATATTCGGGGTTGACATGTTTGTTAATCTTGCTATTGATCACTACAAATGATCTTTTATTCAGCTATGTCTCGTCAATTTTTGATTTTTCTGGTGATGCATCTGTAAGTCAAGGATCTAGTTTTGAAATGAGATTTAATCAACTTGGTGCTGCATTAAAAGAGATGAAAGATAGCCCTTTTATCGGTAAAGGTTATAATTGGCATCAATATTATATGGAGACTGAAGGTGATCATCCTGAGTTACTTGCTTTTGAAAGTTTGATATTTACCATCCTTTGTAATAGTGGTTTATTAGGAGTTATAATATGGGTTAGTTATGTATTGATGTTATTATTTATCCCTAAGTTTATATTAAAAGACAAGGATGATATAATAATATTACAGTGCTTAACATGCTATTATTTTGTCTATTCAATCATTACTGGTGATTTTGGTGTTCGGTTTTTCTGTTGGTTTTATGCGATTTTATTTGGTATGAGTTATCATAAAATCAAATTGGATAGCAAATTATCTGTTTTAAAAAAAATATTTATAATGAAAAAAACGAAAATGATTTAAATGAATTGATGTTAATCTCAATTTTAAAAAAAATAAGCAACATTGTATTTCTAATTTTATGTTATATATATTAGTCTTGTTATGAAGCAAATACTTACGAAATTTGTGGATTTTTTGATAAAGTCATTACATTTTTTCTTTAATTATAAGTTTAGTTTGTTCCTTCATTTGCAAAAACAGAAATTATATGGATATTGGATCAAATATGAATTTAAGCAGGTTGGTGAAAAATGCTTATTTGAAAAATTTGGTTATATAGCAGGAGGATCTTACATAACAATTGGTAATTATTCGACGTTTGGCAAAGGTACTGTGATTACAGCGTGGGATTCTTATGAATATGAGAATAATGAGGCAAACGAAATTGGCATAAAACGTCAAATTTTATATCCTTCTATTAATATTGGAAATCATTGTATATTTGGTGATTATAATAATATAACAGCAATAAATAACATTAAAATAGGTGATGGTTTGTTGACGGGTAAATGGGTGACGATTACAGATAATTCACATGGACTTACTGATTTAGAATCGATGAAAGTAAGACCTGCAATGCGTCCGATGGTTTCAAAGGGCGGTGTTGATATAGGAAAGAATGTGTGGATTGGAGAAAAAGTGACAATATTACCAGGTGTAACAATAGGAGATGGGGCAGTCATTGCAGCCAATTCTGTTGTAACGAAATGTGTTGAGGCATATTCTGTAGTAGGGGGAAATCCTGCCGTATTGTTAAAAGCAAATAAAATCAAAAATTAAATATGAAGTCAAAGGCAAGAGTAATAGCATTTTACCTTCCTCAATATCATCCGATTCCGGAGAATGACGAGGTTTGGGGTAAAGGTTTCACGGAGTGGACAAACGTAGGAAAAGCAAAACCTTTATTTCGAGGTCATATGCAACCTCATGTACCTGCTGATCTGGGTTATTACGATCTTCGTATGCCGGAAGTTCGTGAACAGCAGGCTCAGTTAGCCAAGGAAGCTGGAATAGAAGGTTTCTGTTACTGGCATTACTGGTTTGGTAATGGGAAACAGCTTTTGGAAAACATCTTCAACGAAGTAGTGGATTCTGGACATCCAGATTTCCCTTTTTGCTTAGGTTGGGCTAATCACTCATGGAGTACAAAGTCGTGGGTGGCAGGCAAAACAATGCAAAAGGATAAGATGATTATGGAACAGACTTATCCAGGTCAAGAAGACAATGAAAATCATTTTTATTCTTTATTGAAAGCATTTAAAGATAATAGATATATTAAGGTAGATAACAAACTTCTTTTTGTAATCTATATGCCATTGGCTGCTCAGAATGTAAAACAGTTTATGGACACTTGGAATGAATTGGCTAAAAAAGAAGGTCTTCTGGGTTTTCATTTCGTTGGTATTCAGGATAATGCTAGTATCTTCTCTTTCGAAGATAATAAGAAATATGGTAACCAGGGTATGGTTGTGGATGCAAAGATTTTGTACAAGAGAGTCTTTGATTTAGGTTTTGATGCTGTAAATTCAAGAGGAATGGCTTTATCTCGGATCCGTTATGATAGTTTTGTTGTATCTATCATAAAAGAGTATTGGAGTAAGTTTCTTTTAAAAGTATTAAAGTGGCAGCCAGTTCGTAAATATGATTACAAAAAAATTTCACAATTGCTTTTTGCAGAAGAAGATGCCCAGGAAAATGTATATCCGACTCTTATACCTAATTGGGATAGAACTCCAAGAAGTGGAAACAAAGCAGTAGTTTGGTATAATTATAATCCAAAATACTTTTATTTACAAGTTAAAAAGGCTTTAAAGTTGATAGAGAACAAACAAGACGAGCATAAAATTTTGTTTTTAATGTCTTGGAATGAGTGGGGAGAGGGAAATTACATGGAACCAGACTTGGAGTATGGACATGGTTATATTAATGCATTGAGAGATGCTTTGAATGAGGATTAAAAGATAAATTCAAAAAAATGTCTAAATACGATTATTTGATAGTTGGCTCTGGTTTATTTGGCGCAACATTTGCTTATTTTGCCAGAAAGGCTGGAAAAAAGTGCCTTGTCATCGACAAACGTCATCATTTGGGAGGAAACGTTTATTGTGAAAGTTGTGAAGGCATAAACGTTCATAAATATGGAGCTCATATTTTTCACACTAATAATAAAAAGGTTTGGAATCTTGTCAATTCAATTGTAGAGTTTAACAGATATACAAACTCTCCGGTTGCCATATATGGGGACAAACTTTACAATTTGCCTTTTAATATGAACACATTTTATCAGATGTGGAATGTTAAGACGCCAAATCAGGCAAAGGTAAAAATAGATGAGCAACGTGCTGAGGCAATATCAAAATTGGAAGGCTGTGATCCTCGAAATTTGGAGGAACAGGCTCTTGTGCTAGTAGGAAAGGACATATACGAAATGTTAATAAAGGGATATACAGAAAAGCAGTGGGGTAGGAAATGTGTTGATTTGCCTGCTTTTATTATCAAGAGACTCCCTATAAGAATGACTTTCGATAATAATTATTTTAATGATAGATACCAAGGTATTCCTGTTGGCGGATACAATGTCTTGATCAACGGTTTGCTAGAAGGAGTAGAGACAAAGGTTAATACTGATTTCTTTCAAAATAGATCATATTTCGAGTCGTTAGCAGACATGATTGTCTATACTGGACAATTGGATGAGTTTTTTGATTATAAATATGGACATCTGGAGTTCAGATCGGTTACGTTTAAAACTGAGGTTTTAGATACTCCTAACTATCAGGCTAATGCTGTTGTTAATTATACAGACAGAGATGTTCCTTATACTCGTGTGATAGAGCATAAGCATTTTGAGATGTTTGGAGATGATGTTTATAAATGTCCTAAGACCATTATCAGTAGAGAGTATTCTGCTGAATGGAAACCGGGCATGGAGGCCTATTATCCAATTAACGATGCTTGTAATAATGATCTTGCCGATAAATACCGTACTATGTCTAGTCAACATTCTAACGTGATATTTGGTGGTAGATTGGCCGAATATAAGTATTACGATATGGCTCCTATTATAGAAAAAGTCATGTCTTATGTTTTTTAAGTTTTTGGTTTAGAATATTTCAGAGATAGTATTAAAAGAGATGGATGTAAAGATATTTGTGTGTTTTCACAAGAAAGACCATTTTGTTGGTGGAGAAGGATATATTCCCATTCAATTGGGTAAGGTCTCCTCTTATGTTGATTTGGGCTATATTGGAGATGATACAGGTAATAATATAAGCGACAAGAATCCATGGTATTGCGAATTAACGGCAATGTATTGGATATGGAAAAACAGTCTTGATGCTGATTATCTGGGCTTGTTCCATTATAGGCGTTTCTTGGATTTCCATCCATCTTTTATTACTAAGTTTAGGGATTATCTGCATGTGGACAAAGATTATCTTTTTTCTCATGCTAAAATAGATAAAGATCTTATCGCAAAATATGATGTGATATTGCCAAATAAACAGAAACTTCATATTCCTATTTATGATGCGCTTTGTAGAGCTCATGTTCGTGATGATGTGAAGATTTTGGCAAAAGTTGTGGAAGAACTTTATCCAGATTTCAAATCGGATTATGATGAGGTTGTTATGAATGGTAATACGTATACACCATTTAATATATTGATTTCGAAAAGGAAAATATTTGCGGATTATTCTCTATGGTTGTTCAATATATTGTTTGAGTTTGAGAAGCGTTTGACCATTCCTGCTGATCCTTATCAACCAAGGTTGTTCGGCTTCTATTCAGAGCGTTTGTTGAATGTCTATTTTCATCATTATAGAAATAAGTATAAGATAGGCTATTTGCCTCCTATGCTTTTTGACGAAAACAAGAATCTGAATATTCTTGTTTTTAAAATAAGAAATAAGTTAAGAGATCTTTGTAGCTTCTTGTATAAAAAGACAAGATGATAAATCTTGTTTTTATAGAGAAATTTAAGAAATAAAAATTATGAATATAGCAGTTGTTTTTGCAGGAGGCTCTGGACAGAGAATGCATACGAAATCCAAACCCAAACAATTTCTTGAGTTGAATGGGAAGCCAATTATACTTTCCTTATAAAAAGAAATATATTTTCAAAAGTAGGGTGGTTTGATGATCGTTTCTTTTTCTGCCCAGAAGATATAGCATTGTCAGATACTCTTAATAAGTTGGGATATAAGTATTATGTTAAAGTTGATGTATCTATTATACATTATGAGGGTCTGGTAGATCACTTTCTATGTTTTGACTGCGACTAGACCCGCACATGCGAAGGGAAGCGTTATCTTCTATTCAAAAGGAAATAAATTGTTGTTCATTTTTTTGTCTTTTTGTTGTTTCATTCATTTCTTTGTAAGTTTTTTATTTCATAGAGTAAAAGGATTAATGAAACCAAAACCTAATGACGACTATATTTTATCCATAGGGGATGTTTTTCTATTCTGACTACAAAGAGTCCCAAGGAGATGTTTATAAAATATTATTCGGCATTAGAAAAACATAGTTGTAAATAAAAATAAAGTTATGCAAGCATTGATATTAGCGGCTGGAACGGGTAAGCGTTTGTGTGAATATACTCAGAACAATACTAAGTGTATGGTGCCAGTAAATGGGGTAAAGTTGATAGATCGTATGCTTTCTCAATTGTTGAAGTTAAAACTGAATAGGGTGGTGATTGTCATCGGGTACAAAGGGCAGGAATTGATGGATTATTTGGGTGATAATTATCATGGACTGAGTATAAAGTATGTCAATAATCCAATTTACGATAAGACCAATAATATTTATTCTCTGGCATTAGCGAAGGATGAGTTGCAGGAAGATGACACGTTGTTGGTAGAGAGTGATTTGATATTTGATGATGGCATGTTTAAGTTGCTGCTTGATAATTCATTCCCAAATTTGGCATTGGTTGCTAAATATGAGACTTGGATGGACGGTACAATGGTCTGTATTGATGAGGATGATAATATTGTGAATTTTGTTCCTAAAGCGGCTTTTGACTATAATGATGTTGGAAAGTATTACAAGACCGTGAATATTTACAAGTTTTCTAAAGATTTCGCACATAATAAATATGTACCATTCTTAGAGGCTTACAGTAAGGCAGTCGGTAATAATGAATACTATGAAAACGTACTTCGTATTATAACATTCTTAAATAATCACGATCTTAAGGCCTTGCCTATAACAAACGAGAAGTGGTATGAAATAGATGATAAACAGGATTTGGATATCGCAGAAGCTGTTTTTGCCGAAGATAAGGATATAATTAATAAATATTATGGACGTTATGGCGGTTTTTGGCGATTCCCTCAAATGTTGGATTATTGTTATCTAGTTAATCCTTATTTTTCATCTTCTAAATTATTAGATGAAATGCAGGCTAATTTTAAAACTTTGCTCACAGAGTATCCTTCTGGAATGAAGGTCAATTCTTTGTTGGCAAGTAAGTGTTGGGGGATTCGTCAGGAATATATAGTTCCTGGTAATGGTGCAGCAGAATTAATAAAGTGCCTGATGGAGTTAGATAATGGTAAAATTGGAATTATCCGTCCTACTTTTGAAGAGTATCCTAACCGTTTGGAAAAGGATTTTGTGGTGCCGTTTGTCCCCCAAAATTCCGACTATAGATATTCTGCTGAGGATTTGATGCATTATTTCGGTGACAAGGAGATAAGTACACTTTTGCTGATTAATCCTGATAATCCTACTGGAAATTTCATTAGGAAAGATGAACTTTTCAAGATTGCTGAATGGTGTGAAAGAAAGTCATTACGCTTTATTCTTGACGAAAGTTTTGTTGATTTTAGTGATAATTGGCAGAATAACACTATGCTTTGTAATGAATTGCTTGAAAAATATCCTCATATGGTTGTCATTAAGAGCATTTCCAAGAGCTATGGAGTACCAGGCTTGCGACTTGGTATTTTGTGTTCTTCAGACAAGCTACTGATTTCCAATATAAAGAAAAAAGTTAGCATTTGGAATCTGAACAGCTTTGCTGAATACTTTATGCAAATTTTCAATAAATATGAAAAGGATTACGTTAGAGCATGCAATAAGTTTGTTGAAGAAAGAAATAATTTCAAAAAAGAATTGGAGTCAGTGAATTTCTTGCGAGTGATGCCGTCTCAAGCAAATTATTTCCTTTGTGAGTTACTTCCTCCTTATAAGGCAGAGAGCCTTGTGATTCAAATGTTGAAACGTTTCAATATTTTAATTCGTGATTGCAGTTCTAAAATCGGATTGGATGGCAAACAATATCTTAGAATCGCAGTGAGGGATCATAAGGATAATACAAAATTGGTTGAAGCATTAAAAAGCTTAGAATAGGAATGAAGATAATATCAGAGCAGCAGATACGCTCATTGGGTATTACACCCAAACAATGCGTAGAGTGGATTTACGAGAGTTTTTCATTGAAATCAAGAGCGCAACTTCCTGCCAAAATCAGTGTGCATCCTACCGACATGAATTTCTTTACGTCTATGCCGTGTCTTTTGCCTCCACCTGTACATCCAAATGATATTCAATATTTCGGAATTAAAGAAGTACATCGCATAGAAGGGAACGTTCCTAGCCTTGGGAGTGATATGATGCTTTATAATGCTAAAAGAGGAGAACTGTTGGCACTTGTTGATTGTGATTGGATTACTACTATGCGTACAGGAGCTGTGGCAGCAGTTTCCATAAAAGCTCTTAAAAAGAACAGTGCAGAGACGTATGGTTTTGTTGGACTTGGCAATACAGCGCGAGCAACGTTGCTCTGTATGCTCGATAATGAACCAGAGCGATTCTTTCACATAAAATTACTTAGGTATAAAAATCATGCGGAAATCTTTTCCGAACGTTTCAAAGAATACAAGAATGTAGAATTTGAAGTTGTTGATGATATTAATTTGTTAGCTAACAGTGTAGATGTGTTTGTCAGTTGCATCACTAGTGCAAATGGTTTATTGGTAGAGAATGAACAATCTTTCCGTCCAGGTGTGACGGTAATACCAGTTCATATGCGAGGTCTGCAGAATTGTGATACAACGTTTGATCGTGTGTTTGGTGATGATACCGACCACGTTAAAGATTTTAAGTATTTCCACTTGTTTAAAAATTATAATGAGATTGGCGAGGTGCTAGCAGGAAGAGATCCCGGACGAATATCTGATGATCAACGAATCATTGATTATAATTATGGTTTGGGGTTACATGATGTGTTATTTGCCTCAAAAATTTACGAAATGATATTCGACAAACCTTGTATGGAGGTTGAACTTATTAAAGAAACTCAAAAATATTGGATATGATATTCTAATCAAATAGCGCAAGTTGAATGAGTTATGTTATAAATCTTCCATGAATGGTTATAGAAATTACATAGTTTTACAGCTATAAACTTATTACTGTGTACGTGTACAATAAGGGGTCTTATTCACTTGCAATACTTGAATTAATTATCTAATTTAGTTCTTCTAATGCGATTTGCAGAAGAGGTGTTTGGACATTTATAGCTGATGTTCAGAAAATAATATTTTATGTTAAATTTGTGAATCGTAAAGTTGGTTTACTTGTCCCCAAAAAAACATGAGACATATTTCTCTCGATGAATTGAAGCAGATTCAGTTGAATATCATGAAAACTGTTCATCAGTTTTGTGTTGATAATGGATTAAAATATACTTTGGCATATGGCTCTATGCTTGGAGCTGTGCGTCATGGTGGGTTTATTCCATGGGATGATGATATTGATATAATTATGCCTAGAAAAGATTATGACGTGTTTGTACGAAATTTCAGGCATGAATATATAAATGTGTATGATAGTAGAAAGGATATAGATTATTGTTATCCTTTCGCAAAAGCTGTCGATTCTCGTACGGTTTTGGAAGAGAATACAGCACTTGAAAATCATGGAGTTGACATAGATATTTTTCCGTTGGATGATATGTTTGATGATTATTCGGAATGTTTGAATTTTATGTCGTCTGTAATGCCTTTGAAGAAAAAATTCAGATATAAATTAGTCCGTCCTTCGTATAAAAATGTATGGTGGAAAAAAATATTGATAAGGTTGGCTAATTTGTCCGTATCTTTCTATTCTTTGAGAGAACTTGTTGATAAACTTAATAGAAGGTATGCACAACTGAATGACAATGGGTCCAAATATGTTTGTATGGCTGTCGGTACAGAGTGCACTTTAAAAGGGATTTTTTTGCGTTCACTGTTCGAGGATTTTGAAATGGTCCCTTTTGAGGATTGCTCTTTCATGTGCATAAAGAATCGTGATGCTTTTCTCAAACAGGTCTATGGCGATTACATGCAATTGCCCAGAGAGGATAAAAGGGTGTCTCCGCATGCTATAAATAATGTTTATTGGAAAGAGTAATCGCTATTATCTTAATTGAAAAATCTTGGTCATACTGATCAATTATGTTTATGTTTCGTCTTCTTATTTTTTTATCTCTTATTTCATTTTCTTTTACAGTAATGTCTTGTGAAAAGGAAAATGAAGGTAATTCTTATTCATTTGATTCTTGTTCGGAAATACCTTCTTGTTGGGAAAATGAATATAATGAATCATGTTATAAGTTAGATTTTCTAGGAAAAAAAGAGTGTGTTTTTGTTGGCTTTATAACAGATCTTCATTATTCGTCGATTGGCAGTGGTTATAATGAAAACCTTTTAAGAAAAGGAATCTATGAAGCATCCTGTGTTTTAAATAGTTTATCCAAGAAATACCAATTCTCTCAGATTGTTTTTGGAGGTGATTATATTCAGTTAAGTATAGATGAATATAAAGGGCAGACTCAGGAACAAGGCATTTCCTGTGTAAAGGATGCATTGTCTCTTTCTATGTGGATGAATGCTCCTACTTTTTTGTTGAGAGGAAATCATGAATATAACTATTCAGGAACAGGAAATGGTTTTGGTATGACGTCTGCGCAGTATTATGCTTTCGTTACTTCTCATTTGTCAAAAGACTATGTCATAGATACTCCGAATAATTGGGCATATTATGATGATCAGCAATCGAAAATAAGGTATGTGTTTTTGGATGTTATTGATTCGAAAAAGAACGAATCTCAATATACATGGTTGAAATCGAAAGCTTTAGCCACTATACCAAGTGATTTTTCGGTTATGTTTTTTTCTCATTTTCCTTTAGTCAAATATTCTTCTAATGGAGATTGTAATACCTATTATTCGGATTTGATTCTGAAATGTAAGCAGAAAGGGGTGGATGTAATCGCTTGTGTTGCTGGTCATCTACATGCCGATAAGCATTTAATGGAGAATGGTATTTTACACATGACCACTTTGCAGGCAGGTTTTTGGACTTCTTGTAGGTCTGAAGATGGTCAAGTGTATGTACATCAGGAGAATACATCGAATCAATCTGCGTTTGATGTTCTTGCAATTGATAAAAAAAATAGAAAAATTTATATTGTTCGATTGGGTTTGGGAAATGATAGAGTCTTTGAATACTAAATCTTTATTGTTTTAACCCTTTGATGAGATATTAATCACATTAGTTTTAAATTACTTGTAGATAGTCTCTTTTTTTTGTTGTTATACAATAATAAGAGATGTTTTTTTTCTAAATCAAAAAAAGTTTTATGAAAATACTTTTAGCAAATAAGTTCTATTACCGTCGCGGTGGAGATTGCATATATGTGTTGAATTTGGAGCAGTTGCTGAATAAAAATGGACATGAAGTGGCTGTTTTTTCAATGGAATATTCTGAAAATTTAGAAACAAAATATAGTAAATATTTTCCATCTGAAATTGGCTTTTCCATAGGTACTGGTTTTATAAAGGCTTTTACACGTCCATTTGGAACGTCAGAAGTAATTAAAAAATTTAATCAATTATTAGATGATTTTAAACCAGATGTAGTACATTTGAATAATATACATACTCAGATATCACCTGTTGTAGCAGAATTGGCACATAAAAGAGGTGTTCGAGTCGTGTGGACATTGCATGATTATAAGTTGCTCTGTCCTCGATACGATTGCCTTTGTAAAGGGAATGATATCTGTGAAAAATGCTTTTCTGACAAACGTCATGTGCTAAAAAATAAGTGCATGAAAAACTCATTGCTAGCTAGTGTGCTAGCTTATTGTGAGGCGAAAAGATGGAATAAAAAAAGATTGGAGAATTGTACTGATCTGTTTATTTGTCCATCTTTTTTTATGAAAGAAAAAATGGAACAAGGAGGTTTTGATTCTTCAAAACTTGTTACTCTTTGTAATTTTATAGATATTGAAAAATGTAAATGTGATAATTACATAGAACGTAACGATTATTATTGTTTTATAGGACGATTAAGTCATGAAAAAGGGATAAATACATTAATCTCTGCTGCATCAAAATTACCATATAAACTTAAAGTAATTGGTGGTGGACCTTTAATGGAAGAATTAAAAGGGAAAGCATCAAAAAATATTGAATTTGTAGGTTATAGGGATTGGGATGAGATTAAAGATTTAGTCGGACATGCGCGTTTTTCTGTTATTCCTTCAGAATGGTATGAAAATAATCCTTTGTCTGTTATTGAGGCAGAGTGTCTTGGCACTCCTGTACTAGGTGCAAATATTGGAGGTATTCCAGATTTAATAAATCAAAATAATGGAATGATTTTTGATTCAAGGAATGTTGAAGATTTAAGTTCTAAAATAGAGCGGATGTGGAATATGTCTTTTGATTATAATAGTATTGCAAAAGACTCTCAAAATAGATATAATTCGGATTTTTATTATAACGAAATTTTTAAGATATATAATGGCAAATATAATAGCAACACCTACTGATGCATCAATTATTTTGACATATCGTTGTCCAATGCGATGTGTTATGTGTAATATATGGAAAAATCCAACAAATAAGCATGATGAAATTAAGGCAAAAGATTTGAAAAGCCTTCCTAAATTGAAGTTCATTAATTTAACTGGAGGAGAGCCTTTTATTCGTGAAGATCTTGATGAAATAGTAGAGGAATGTTATAAACATACAGATCGTATTGTGATTTCAACCTCAGGATGGTTTGAAGAGAGAGTGATAGCTTTGGCAAAGAAATTTCCAAATATAGGAATTCGAATTTCAATAGAAGGTTTAAGTTGTAAGAATGATGAGTTACGTGGACGTCAAGGTGATTTTGATAAGGCGTTGCGTACATTGTTGACATTAAAAGAGATGGGATTGAAAGATATTGGTTTCGGTTGTACCGTAAGCAATTATAATTCTAAAGATATGCTATCCCTTTATCAATTATCTTTATCCATGGGTATGGAGTTTGCAACTGCAGCTTTCCATAATTCTTATTATTTCCATAAAGGAGATAATTTTATTACTAACCATGATGAGGTTTGTAATAACTTTAAGCAACTTATCGAATGGCAATTGAAAGAGAAAAGTCCTAAAAGTTGGTTCCGTGCATGGTTTAATATGGGGTTAATCAATTATGTTGAAGGAAAACGCCGAATGTTGCCCTGCGAGGCAGGAATGGCAAACTTCTTTATAGATCCGTGGGGTGAGGTGATGCCTTGTAATGGTTTGGAAACTCGTATGGATGGAAAAGATGCTGCTAGTAAACAAAAAATAGACGGAGATGATATGACAGTTGCTGAGTTTAATGAAAAGTTGGCTTCTGATCCAAATAACGTTTCAAATGATAAATTAAAACCAGCAGAAAGTGATACTCCAAAAACATGGAGTATGGGAAATATTCATGATGCTGATTTTATGACAATATGGAATAGTGAACGTGCGGATTTAGTTCGTGCAAAGGTACGTAAATGTCCTAAGAATTGTTGGATGGTAGGAACTGCCAGTCCTGTAATGCATAAGTATATCAAGTATCCTGCAAAATGGGCATTGAAGAATAAACTTCGTTCTTTACAAGGTAAACCTGCTTGTCTGGATCATGAGTATTACAATGTAGGGCAGGATCCGGAACAGGGAGATTTGAATTTCGATAGATAATAAAGATTCCTTAATGAATAAGATGAAAATATTTGTAGTAGGAACCCGTGGTATTCCTAATATTATGGGTGGTGTAGAGACACATGTTGAGGAATTGTTTCCACGTATAGTAACAAAAGGTGCGGATGTGACAGTTGTTCGCCGTACATGTTATGTTAATGATTCACTTACTGAATGGCATGGTGTTAATTTGTTAGATGTTGAAACGCCGAAAAAGAAATCTTTTGAGACGATTATTCATACTTTCAGAGCTGTATATGCCGCCAAAAAAGCTAATGCTGATATATTACATGTTAATGCAATTGGTCCTGCATTGGTAACCCCTTTCGCGAAACTTTTAGGATTGAAAGTCGTTTTTACTCATCATGGCCCAGATTATGATAGAGATAAATGGGGATTAGTAGCAAAGACAATATTGAAGTTAGGTGAACGTATGGGGTGTACGTTTGCAGATGACGTGATCGTTATTTCAAATGTAATTAAAGACTTAATTGCACGCAAATATGGTCGCGAAAAAAATGTCCATCTAATTTATAATGGTGTACCCAAACCTGATATATGCGATTATCCTGAATATTTTTCGGAACTTGGTATAGAAAAAGGAAAATATGTTCTGGGAATGTGCAGATTCGTTCCCGAAAAAAGGTTGGATGATTTAGTAAAAGCATTCATGAAAATAAAACCGGAAGGTATAAAACTTGTTTTAGCAGGTGATAACGATTTTGAAGATGAATATTCGCTTAGTTTGAAAAAGTTGGCACGTGAAAATGGGGTTGTACTAACTGGTTTTGTGAAAGGTCAGAAGTTACATTCATTACTTACCAATGCCATTTGTTATTCTTTACCATCTTCACATGAGGGATTACCAATAGCTTTGTTGGAAGCTATGAGCTATAACTTACCAGTGGTTGTAAGTGATATTCCAGCAAACAAAGAGGTTGGATTACAAGAAGATGATTATTTCCGTTGTGGTGATGTTGATCAACTTGCAGAAAAACTCCAACATAAAATCAACGAGAATAAACGTTTAACTTACGATATGAGTAAGTATAATTGGAATGACATAGCAGACCAAACATATGCAGTTTATGTTGATCTTATGAACAAAAAATAAATTGAATAAAAGTTTGCTAGTTAAGAAGTGAATGAAAAAAATGTCTATGAATAGATGAACGAATGTTATTTATTAATGTTTTTTAAAAAAAGAGCTATTATATATTGTAAAATTTTTGACTATATTTGCAAAAATCTTCTATTGTCGCAAATATTGTGTTTTGTGATAATATTTTAGTTTTTTTTGTTTATTTAATCTATCAATAGATCAAAGTATGAGACAACTAGATGATGGTAGTGTTTTGCTGAAATGGATTGTAATAGCTCTTGATATAGTCATTTTTAACTTGTATCAATTTAGCATATGTCAATTCATGTGCGAATTTTGTTACAATGTTCAGCAAGATTTTAATGTTTCCCAAATGTTTTATGTTTCCAATATTTCAATATTGGTTGCAGAAGCATTACATGCACCTGTCATTTATAAATATACATCTACATATTATGATGTAGTAATTAGAACAATAAGAATAACCTTTATTCAATGTGTTGCATTCTTTATATTGTTGCTTTTTAATCCTAATGTTTGTAATGCATTATTAATGTCTGTTTTGTTTAGTACGGGATTGTTTGTAGTCTTTTTCGTACTGAGGTCTGTTGAGTTTTTGATTATAAGGAAGACAAGAATAAATTTGAGTAACGGCAAGGTCTCTGTCTTTGTTGGTGATCTTAATACAATGGATAAGATTATCAAAACAATTAAAAACGAAATCATTTCAAACTATTATATTGCAGGTTATTATTCTGATGATGAATTTAAGTCAGCTCCGAAATGGTTGAAGAAATTGGGTAGTGTATCTGATTTCATTCATATGGCTAAAACAGATAATCAACATAAGTTCGAGGTTGTTTATTGTACATTATCATGGAAGGAAAAGGAAAACATTAATACAATATTGAGTTATTGTGACAATACAACTACTCGTATGTATTTATTACCCTCTGATGTTGAGAATCCCGATTTTAATATGAAACCTGAGATGTTATGTGGTACAATGGTTTTTACTAACCATGAATATCCATTAGACAGTTTGGGTAATAAACTATTGAAACGTTCATTTGATTTTGTCGTTTCTTTGTTTGCTTGCATTTTCATATTGCCAATCGTTCCTATTGTTGGCCTCATTATAAAGATTCAAAGTCCTGGACCAATTTTCTTTAAACAAGAAAGAACTGGTTTGAACGGTAAAACGTTTAAGTTGATAAAATTCCGTTCAATGCATGTGAATAAAGATGCTGATACAATACAAGCAACGAAAAGGGACCCTCGTAAATTTGCTTTTGGTAATTTTATGCGTAAGGCAAATGTTGATGAGTTGCCTCAGTTTTTTAACGTTCTTCTTGGGAATATGAGTATCGTTGGTCCTCGTCCGCACATGCTAAAGCATACAGAGATGTATAGTAGCCTAATTAACCGTTACATGGCAAGACATTTTGTTAAACCAGGAATTACAGGTTGGTCTCAAGTTACAGGTTATCGAGGTGAGACTAAAGAGCTTTGGCAAATGGAAGGTAGAGTAAAACGAGATTGTGATTATATCAAAAATTGGAAGTTCGGTTTTGATATTCGTATTATTCTAATGACAATTATGCAATCTATAAAGAGAGACAAAAACGCTTATTGATCTCTTTTTCTATCAAATAACGAAAAGCCTGGCTGACAAATCGCCAGGCTTTTCTATTTATTAAGAATGTTGTTGTGAATTGCACGAATTATAACGGATTGGTCTTGTTATGTGTGATGTTTTTAATGTAGGCATAGCCAATGGAATGTTTGGGAAATTCCTTCTTGGCCGATAAATTTTTGCTGATTAGCTGTAATTTGTAGCGAATGAGATAGTTGGTTTTATTTGATTCGTTCGTGGCATTTTTTTCTTGCTTTTTATTTGCAAGAGACGGCAAAAATTGAGATCTTTGTAAGATTAATTGTAAATTACATAAACAAGTGAATACTAGGTACATATTTGTGACAGGAGGAGTTGCTTCTTCCTTAGGTAAAGGAATACTTGCAGCTTCCTTGGCTAAGTTGTTACAAGCAAGAGGGTTGTCAGTTACCATTCAAAAGTTGGATCCATATATTAATATTGATCCAGATACGTTGAATCCATATGAGCATGGTGAATGTTATGTGACGGTAGATGGTGCTGTTACAGATTTGGACTTAGGCCATTATGAACGTTTCCTTGGCGAAAATACAACACAAGCCAATAATGTGACTACAGGTAGAATTTACCAGTCAGTTATCAATAAGGAGCGTCGTGGTGATTATCTAGGAAAGACTGTTCAGGTTATTCCTCATATCACAGACGAAATCAAGAGACACATTAAAATTCTTGGCAACACAAAGAAATACGACGTTGTCATTACAGAGATTGGTGGTACAGTCGGAGATATTGAGTCTTTGCCATACGTTGAAGCAGTTCGTCAGTTGAAGTGGGAGTTGGGTAAAGAATGTTTGTGCATCCATTTGACATACGTTCCTTATTTGGCGGCATCTCATGAGTTGAAGACAAAGCCAACTCAGCATTCCGTAAAGTTCTTTTTACAGAGTGGAGTTCAGCCAGATGTGTTGGTGTTGCGTACAGAACATAACTTGAATGAGGATGTTCGTCGTAAGGTGGCTCTTTTCTGTAATGTTGAAAATGGTGCGGTTATCCAATGTATTGATGCTCCTACCATCTATGAAGTTCCTTTGTTGATGCATAAGGAGGGCCTTGATTCCGTTGTTCTTCGTAAACTGGATATTCTTAATGCGAAGGAACCGGATTTGAAAAACTGGATCTCGTTCTTGGATAAGTTCAAGAATCCAAAGAAAATTGTCAAGATCGCTTTGGTTGGTAAATACGTTGAATTGCCAGATGCATACAAGTCGATTTTGGAGTCATTTGTCCATGCAGGTGCAGCAAATGAGGTTAAGGTTGATTTGCACCTTCTTCAGTCAGAAAATATCAATGCTGATAACGTTAATGATATGTTGGGCGATATGAAGGGTATCCTTGTTGCTCCAGGATTTGGTGACCGCGGTATTGAAGGAAAGATTTTGGCTGCTTGCTATGCAAGAGAGCATAATATTCCATTTTTTGGTATCTGCTTAGGTATGCAATGTGCAGTTATTGAGTTTGCTCGTAACGTACTTGGATACAAAGATGCTCACTCTACAGAGATCAATCCTAAGACTGAACATAATGTAGTAGACTTGATGGAGAGCCAGAAGAATATTACAGGTATGGGAGGTACAATGAGATTAGGTGCTTATCCTTGTAATATTAAGAAGGATACACTTGCTTATAAGATATATGGACAAGAGATGATTCAAGAACGTCACCGTCATCGTTATGAGTTTAATAATGATTATTTGAAAGAGTTCGAGGATCACGGAATGATTGCTTCTGGTGTTAATCCGGACAATGATTTGGTGGAGATTGTGGAGATTCCTAAACACAGATTCTACATTGCTTCGCAATTCCATCCTGAATTGCAGAGTACCGTGTTGAAACCACATAAATTGTTTGTAGCCTTCGTTAAGGCTGCTTCGGAAATGGAATAGTTTTAAACATAGGAGACGGATGCCCAATGGGTATTCCGCCTTCCGTTTTTTTATAAATATGCGATCTATAAAACTTTTTTTCTTAAGCTTACTTCTTTTGTGCAGCGCCTCAATCTTTGCGCAGAAGGACTTTTTCGGTATCCCAAAATTGGTGCTGAATGGTGAAGAATATACTTTGCGATGGTCTGCAAAAACCCATAAAGTGCGCTATGTGGAGGATTTTCTTCCAAAGAAGGATTCTTATTCGCGTTTCAACTCTAAAGTTAGCTTTGATTTTATAGAGGCCGATTTGATGGCATCTGACATTGCTGATGCAAAAATGGAATCTTTGGGCATAGAGAAGGAAGAGGGTACAGTTGCAAAATATAATAAGACGGTTTCTGCCAATGGTGATATTCTCATTGAATATACTACGATAGATGTGGATGATGCGAAAATTAGGGTAGCAGAATGGAATATCTGTCGTTATGCAAAGGTGACTAATGGTGTTCTTCTAGTACAAATGAAGATGAGGGAATATGATGTAAAGGCAGACAAGTTTCAATCAATGGTTGATTCCAACAGAGAAAAATGGATTAAAGCTGTTACTTCATACAAAATTCCTCACATTAGTATAAAATGATCATGATAATGAAAATCCGGTATGATAGAGAGGATTTGAAACTATATATTAAATAACGATTAACGCTTAGATAAATAATATGTTTGAAAATTTAGGAGAAAGACTTGAGAGATCCTTCAAAATCTTGAAAGGAGAAGGAAAAATTACCGAGATCAATGTAGCCGAGACGCTGAAGGATGTTAGAAAGGCGTTGCTTGATGCCGATGTCAATTATAAGATTGCTAAGACTTTTACTGAGACAGTAAAGGAGAAGTCTCTTGGACAGAACGTGCTTACTGCCGTTAAACCAAGTCAGTTGATGGTGAAAATTGTTCACGACGAGCTTGCCACTTTGATGGGAGGTTCTAGCGTTGAAATCAATATAAAAGGAAATCCAGCCGTAATACTAATGTCAGGTCTTCAAGGTTCTGGTAAGACTACTTTCTCAGGAAAGTTGGCTTTCATGTTGAAGACTAAGAAAAATAAGAAACCGTTGTTGGTTGCTTGTGACGTATATCGTCCAGCTGCTATTGAGCAGTTGCGCGTTTTGGGTACACAGATTGATGTGCCTGTATATACAGAAGAGGGTAATAAGAATCCTGTAGCGATTGCTCAGAACGCAATAAACGAGGCTAAATCAAAAAATTATGACGTAGTTATCATAGATACAGCTGGTCGTTTGGCTGTTGACGAGCAGATGATGAATGAGATCGCTGCTATCAAGAATACCATCCAACCACAGGAGACTTTGTTTGTTGTTGATTCAATGACAGGTCAGGATGCGGTTAATACAGCCAAGGAGTTCAATGACAGATTAGACTTTGACGGTGTAGTTTTGACAAAGTTGGATGGTGATACTCGCGGTGGTGCTGCCCTTTCAATCCGCTCTGTTGTAAATAAGCCAATCAAGTTCATCGGAACGGGTGAAAAGATGGAGGCTATAGACGTCTTCTACCCAGAACGTATGGCAGACCGTATCTTAGGAATGGGTGATATCGTTTCTTTGGTAGAGCGTGCTCAAGAACAATTTGATGAGGAAGAGGCTAAACGTTTGCAGAAGAAGATAGCTAAGAACCAGTTCGATTTCAACGATTTCTTAGGTCAGATTCAGCAGATAAAGAAGATGGGTAACTTGAAGGACTTGGCATCCATGATTCCTGGAGTTGGAAAGGCTTTGAAAGATGTGGAAATTGATGATGATGCATTTAAAGGTATTGAGGCTATCATCTATTCAATGACTCAAGAAGAACGTACAAATCCAAGCATCTTGAACGGAAGTCGTCGTCAGCGTATTGCAAAGGGTAGTGGAACTACCATTCAAGAGGTTAACCGTCTTTTGAAACAGTTTGAGGATACTCGTAAGATGATGCGTATGGTTACTCAAAACCAAGGCAAGTTTAAATTGGGAATGAGAAAATAATTCAGTTACTCGTTAATAATGTTACAACGTCGATAACGAGGATTTTTTTAAAGAATTTTTTAAAAGTATATAATTATGCAATTGATAGATGGAAAAGCTGTTGCTGACCAAATAAAGCAGGAAATAGCTGAAGAAGTTGCAGATATAAAGGCAAAGGGTGGTAAAACACCGCATTTGGCTGTTATCATCGTTGGTCACGACGGAGGTAGTGAAACTTACGTTGCCCATAAGGTGAAGTCTTGCGAGCAAGTTGGCTTCAAATCCACAAAGTTGGCTTTCGATGCTGATGTCACAGAGGACGAACTCCTTTCTCACATTAAGGCTTTAAACGAAGATCCTGATGTTGACGGATTTATTGTACAGTTGCCTTTGCCTAAGCATATCTCAGAGCAGAAGGTGATTGAGGCTATCGACTACAGAAAAGATGTGGATGGTTTCCATCCAATCAACGTAGGACGTACTTCCATCGGTTTGCCTTCATTTGTATCTGCAACCCCAGCAGGTATCTTGGAACTTTTGAAACGTTATGAGATCGAAACCGCAGGAAAGAACTGTGTAGTTGTTGGCCGTAGTAATATCGTAGGTAAACCAGTTGCTTCTCTTATGATGCAGAAGGCTTATCCTGGCGACGCAACTGTTACAGTTTGCCATAGCCGCTCTAAGAACATCAAGGAAATTTGCCTTCAGGCTGACATTATCATTGCAGCTATCGGTTCTCCTAACTTCATTAAAGCCGACATGGTTAAAGAGGGTGCTGTTGTGATCGACGTTGGTACAACTCGTGTTCCTTCAACTCAGACAAAGAGTGGATTCAAATTGACAGGTGATGTTGATTTTGAGAATGTAGCTCCTAAATGTAGCTTCATCACTCCAGTTCCTGGTGGTGTAGGACCAATGACCATCTGTTCTTTGCTTAAGAATACTTTATTGGCAGGTAAAAAGGCCATTTATAAATAAAAAAGAATAGAACAAAAGGACAATCGATGGATATCTTTCGGGGTGGACTGAGGTTGTCCTTTTTTATTATTTAAAACTTCATATTATGCTTTTCTATACGCCCAATATAGAGGAATCTCCCTATTTACCAGAAGAGGAGTCAAATCATGCAATTCGTGTTTTGCGTCTTCAGACGGGAGACAAGCTCGAACTGATAGACGGTCGAGGTGGTTATTATGAGGCTGAGATCTTGGTTCCGCACCACAAAAAGTGTGAGGTGAAAATTTTAAATCATTTCACTGAATACCACAAGCGTCCGTTTAAAATGCATGTTGCTATTGCACCCACCAAGAACATGGACCGCATCGAATGGTTTGCAGAGAAGGTGACAGAGATTGGCGTCGATGAGATAACACCTGTTATTTGCCGTTTCTCTGAGCGTAAGGAGATAAAGCACGACCGTTTGGAGAAGATATTGGTTTCTGCTATGAAACAATCTAAAAAGGCATATTTACCTAAATTAAACGATCAATGTACTTTTGCTCAGTTTATTCAGCGTAAGGATTTAGGTCAACGTTTTATCGCACATTGTTATGAACAGGACAAAAAAGAGCTCTCAGAGCTTTACAAACCCCTTGAGGATGCAACAATTTTAATTGGACCAGAGGGAGATTTTGGCGAAGATGAAGTTTCTTCTGCTATAAAAATAGGCTTCGCACCTGTTTCGTTGGGCGAAAGTCGTTTGCGTACAGAAACAGCAGGTGTGGTTGCTTGCCATACTATGGATTTGTTGTCGTCGCTTAAATAATCATAAAAAAAAGCATTGAATACTTATGAATTCGATTGAAGATAGATTGAGGGCATGGGCAGATAAGTATGAGTGTAGTGCTTTTATAAAGAATGATCCGATTCAGTTTCCTCACCGATATAGTTCGAAACAAGACATAGAGATTTCTGCTTTTCTCACGGCTTGGATTTCATATGGCAATCGTAAATGTATAGTGAAAAAGGCTGAAGAGTTGGATGTGATGATGGGACACTCTCCATATGATTTTATTCGGGTAGGAGGTTTTTTGTCTTGGAAAGATGATCAAAGAAGTTTTTACCGTTTTTATAAATATTCTGATTTGTATGCCTTGTGCAGCCGTTTACAAACCATATATGTTCAGAATGAAGATTTGGAGACAGCTTTATTGAACCTAATTGAGATGGATCCTATCAGCAAACTTCAAATGCTTTTTGCTGGAATCAAGGGTATACCGGTGCTCAATAGCAACTCCGCATGCAAGCGTCTATGCATGTTTCTCCGATGGATGATAAGACAAAACAGTCCGGTTGATATAGGTGTATGGAAAAACATATCGCCTTCTTGTTTGTTGATTCCGTTGGATGTTCATGTATATAATAAAGCCATCGAATTGGGCCATACAAAGCGTCGTAGTCAAGATAGAAAGACCGCCGAGGAGATAACCTCGTGCTTTGATCTTTTGTTTCCAGGAGACCCAGCAAGGGGTGATTTTGCGTTGTTTGGAGAAGATATCAACCATACTTCCCAATAGAGGTGTATGGTACTCCCCATATTTAGACAAGTGTTAATACTTGATTAATCTCTTTTTAGTTCCCCAAGGAGTTGGGGTACCCCAACTCCTTGGGGAACTAATTTTTCGCAAAGTTATAAAAAAAATCATGC
>Ga0208197_1000968_pt1 | contig 32427 bp, 35 predicted proteins | sample AD_JPNNA4_MetaG_FD_184444 | JGI IMG/M metagenome (GOLD analysis project Ga0208197, IMG submission 184444) | Active sludge microbial communities of municipal wastewater-treating anaerobic digesters from Japan - AD_JPNNA4_MetaG (SPAdes) (version 2) | ecosystem: Engineered > Bioreactor > Anaerobic...
ATATGTCTTCCCCCACGGCGAAGGTTTTCTGGAGGAGTTTTTGGTGCAGTACTACTCGGAGAGGGAGCCGCCGGAGGAGCTGGTCTTGGAACAGCCCCTTGAACCCGCTCTCCTTGATTTCCTCTCTCATCAGAAGGGCAAAAAGGTCAAAGCCACCCTCCCCCGCCAGGGAGAGAAGAAGATGCTGCTGGACCTGGCCAGGAAGAACTTGGAGGCGGGATTCTTCGGGGACAGGGAGAAGCTATACGCCCTGGAGCAGGCTCTGCGTCTGAAGAAGAGCCCCCAGGTCATAGAGTGCTTCGACATATCCCACCTGGGCGGCACTCTTTCCGTGGGCTCCATGGTCCAGTTCCGTGGGGGCAGGCCGGACAAGAGCCAGTACCGCCGCTTCAGAATCAAGACTGTATCGGGAATAGATGACTTCGCTTCGCTGGCTGAGACTGTGCGCCGCCGCTACAGCCGCTTGAAAGAGGAGACGCAGGATATGCCCGATCTGATAGTGATCGACGGGGGCAAGGGACAGCTCTCCTCAGCCCTTGGAGAATTGAATAAGCTGCGTCTCAAGATTCCTATAATCTCCCTGGCCAAGAGAGAAGAGGAGGTCTATGTGCCGGGTCTGGACCGCCCTCTGGATCTGGGCAAGGATGAAAAGGCATCGCTCTACCTGCAGGAGATCAGGGACGAGGCGCACAGGTTTGCCCTGGCCTACAACCGGCTGCTGAGGAAGAAGGCCATATCAGATTGAAGTTGCTATAAAAAACAGTTAACATAAAAATATAAATATTAAAACTATTTATCCAGTATCTCGCCCAGCACCTTCATTCCCTTGGTGTAAGCAGGCATTCCTGAGGTCAGCAAAACCACCCTGAGCACATCCACGATCTCATCCTTGTTTATGCCCAGCTCCTTCATGCCGCTCATCATCTGCTTCTTGGCTGCCCGCTCATCGGAAGCGGAGGCGGTAATCCCGATGGCGATCAGCTTCTGGGTCTTGTAGTCCAGGACCTTGCCGGTATAGGCGGCCTCGTTCAGGGCAACAATGGCCTTATACAGGTCAGGGTATTCGCTCTTGGTCCTGGCTATTCCCTCACCGAAAAAGACTTCTTCCTTCATAAAATCTCACCGGATAGGCAATGTCATTGCATGCAGTTATAGATTTCGTCAATCGACAGACTCTCCTTCGGGATTACCTCTGGTCAGAAGCATTTAAAATCCCCGTCTTCTCCTGCTCCTCATGCTCCTGCCAGTCCTGCCATCTGTAGATCCTGGCATCGTATCCCATCAGCTCCAGGGCAAACCAGACCAGAGAGCATCCAAAGATCTCATCGGAGTAGACCACCACAGTCTGGTTTGCGTTCAGCCGGGCAAATGTCATGTTTAAATTGGCCTTGAGCCTGCCCTCCACCAGCAGGCTCTCTGGACTGATCCAGGTGGCATTTCCGATCTTCTCCCTCCCGAATTCCTGAATCCTTCTGGCATCGATCATCTGGACGGAGCCGGATCGGACCAGATCATAGTCCGCAGGACTCTCCAGGGAACGACCGGGGATGTAGCTCTTCGGCGGACGGGCCGCCTCTCTGCTCTCCATGGGCAGGCTGGCAGCCATCCAGTTGTCCAGGCCGCCATCCAGAGCCCTTGCCTGTTCATGACCAAGGCAGCGCAGGGCATAGAGCACCGCTGTCGCCTCTCCCGATGCAAAGCTGTCGCCATAGACCATCACCGAATCGCTGCGGGAGACGCCCGCCTGGCCCAATAGCCCGGCGAGCTCCGATATGTTGCGCAGGCTTCCATTATCATAGAAGAAGCTCCTGGCCGGGATGTTGACCGCCCCTCTGATGTGGGACTGTCCCGAAGAGCGGCGGGAAGAGACATCCAGAGCCACCTCTTCTTCTGGGAGAGAATCCAGGGACTTGAGCATTTGAGGGGAAATAAATAGCTCCTCCCTCGAGCCCGGTGTCACATAGGCCTCGGCCAGGGCAGGGATGCCGGATGGAGTGCTGTTGTTTGATCTCACCTGCGGCCCAGCCTGAAAGCTGCGGGAATAGGCGAAGTCTGAGCCGGCGGTGGCGCTGGCTCTTACTCCAACCAGGGGAACATCAGAACTGATAAAGGACTGGGCTGATGTGAGCCAGGAGTCATCCCCCGATCCGCAGCCTCCCACCGAGCAGGCTGCATCTGCCGTCGGATCTATGGCCGATGAAGCCACCAGGAATGCCAGCAGGCAAAGCAGTCTGCTCATCATGCCAGCCATCTACCAAGCCTTTTTCGACTCATGATAGTCCACCTTGTCTATTCTGGCTTTCTGGCATTGACCTTGATGCTCAAGACCGATTCTGCAATCTCTTTCTGCTGCTGGGGGGAGAATTGGGGCATCTCTATGGCTGCTGATCCGCTGCTCTCGCAGAGCAGAGACTGCACCGGAAAGCTCGACTCTGCTGCAATTGAGACATCGGTAAATCCCACATTGGCGATGATCTGCAGATACTCCTGCTTCATAATAGCCCCGGCCAGGCAGCCGATATAAGCCCGGGTGGAGTTCTTCACGAAATCGGGCAGCTCTCTCGTCAGCACCACATCGGATATGGCCAGCCTTCCGCCGGGCTTGAGAACCCGGAAGGCCTCCTTGAATACCAGCCTCTTGTTGGGAACCAGATTTATGACACAATTGGAGATGACCACGTCCACATAGCTGTCGGCAACGGGCATGTTCTCCAGGTCACCCTGACGGAAGTCGATATTCTCATATCCTCCTTTCCTGGCATTGGCCCGGGCCTTGTCCACCATCTCCGAGGTGATGTCCACCCCTATGACCTGGCCCGATGCTCCCACCAGTGAGGAGGCCAAAAAGCAGTCAAAGCCTGCTCCCGAGCCCATATCCAGCACAGTCTCTCCTTCTTTGATTGCGGCCAGAGCGACAGGATTGCCGCAGCCCAGTCCCAGATTGGATTCCGGGGGTGCTGCCGATATATCCTCCTCGGAATAGCCTATCCTCTTGCAGATCTGCTCAAGGTTATCAAAATAGCCTGTGCCCTCTTGAGATGAGTAATAAGATGTAGCCTGTTTGGCAATGCGAGCATAGCCTTCCTTTACCGCTCGTTTGATCTCTTTTTCTTTCATGGTCATGGAAACCTCCATCGATCTTCATCGGCTTTGTTATCCTGGCTTGGCTTCTGGAAACTTAATATGAGGCTGGTTATCGCAAATCGTATCTGGGATTCTTGATCTTAGCCTTTTATAAGGCTTCTTATCCCCATAATCATTAATAGTCGGCATGCGAGGGAGCCAGCTGACAGCCTATCAGCATTTCATAAGTCTTTTATACGAGAAGCATAACTTCAATCTGGCTCATTGGATTATATCGCCCCGCAATGTGACCAGAGGGCGGCGCCGGGCTTCTATCCCGGGGCTGATCCAGAGGAGTTTGAATTCCCTGGAGGACTAAATTGGCTAAACCAAGTTCAGGAAAAGAGAAGCCTAAGAAGCCTGATGAGAAGGCTAAAAAGAGCGCTGATGAGGAGCTTAGGCATATAGTTCGTATTTTGAATACCGACCTCGCCGGAAAGAGGCAGGTTCATATGGCCCTTACCGGCATCAAGGGCGTTGGCCGAAGAGCGGCCAGCATCTTCACCGCCAAGGCGGGCGTGGATCCCTATGCCACGCTGGGACTGCTTCCCGATGGGGAGATAGACAAGCTCAAGAAGGTCGTAGAGGAAGACGCGGCAAAGGTCCTTCCTGTCTGGATGCTCAACCGGCGGGGAGATATTGAGACCGGCGCAGATATTCATGTTATGGGCATGGATCTGAATATGACCCTGCGGGAAGACCTGGACCTCATGAAGAAGATGAGAAGCTATAAGGGCATCAGGCATGAGCGTGGACTGCGAGTCCGCGGTCAGAGGACCAGGTCCAGCGGACGCACCGGCGCAATCGTGGGCGTCAGCCGCAAGAAGGAAGGAGCACCGGCCGCAGCACCGGCTGCAACCAAGGAGTAGGTGGTAGAAGATGGGATATCCAGGCAAGAGCCGCAAGATGTACGAGCGACCCCGCACTCCCTGGCAGGCCGAGCGCATTGCTGGTGAGGTAGAGGTGGTCAAGGCCTACGGTCTTAGAAACAAGAGGGAGCTTTGGAAGGCCCAGGCGGTTTTAAGGAAGTACAGGCAGGCCAGCCGAAAGATGCTCGCTGCAGTGGCGGTGGGAAATGCCCCACCAGAGGCGGAGGCCATTTTGGCCAAGCTCAAGAATCTGGGAATGCTCAAAGAGGAAGGAGATTTGGATGCCATCCTCTCCATGAAGGTCTCCGATGTTTTGGAGAGAAGGCTGCAGACCCAGGTCTACAGACAGGGTCTAGCCAATTCCCTTAAGCAGTCCAGGCAGTTCATAGTGCACGGCCACATTCAGGTATCCGGGCGTAGAGTGGACGTACCGGGCTATCTGGTCAGGCGTGGCGAGGAAATGACAATCGATTATTATGCAGGATCGCCCATGGCTAAGGAAGGCCATCCGGAGAGGGCATCCAGAACACCCAGGGTGGAAGCATAGATGGCAGAAGGAAAATGGGGCATTGCCCATATCTTCTCGTCCTTCAACAACACCCTGATCACCATCACCGATCTGACCGGGGCCGAGACCCTGGCCAAGATCTCGGGCGGCATGGTGGTCAAGGCAGCCAGAGACGAGAGTTCCCCTTACACGGCCATGCAGATGGCCATGCAGGTCGCTGAAGCGGTGAAAGACAAGGGGATTGTCGGGGTTCATGTAAAGGTTCGGGCCCCGGGCGGAAACAGACAGAGATCCCCTGGACCGGGTGCACAGGCGGCTATCCGGGCGCTGGCCAGAGCGGGACTGCGCATTGGAAGGATCGAGGATGCGACCCCCATACCCCACGACGGCACCAAGCCTGCCGGCGGAAAGAGGGGTCGAAGGGTGTAAGAGTTTGAAGTTCGAATTGCTGCATCTGGAGGAGGACCGGATCCGCTTCCTCCTCAGCGGCGTGACAGCCGCATTTGCCAACGGCATTCGCAGAGCCTGCATGAGCGAGGTGCCGGTGCTGGCGATCGACGAGATCAGCCTGTACGACAATACATCGGTGCTCTTCGATGAGCAGATCGCTTTGAGGCTGGGCGAGGTTCCTCTGAAGGCGGAGGAGCTGGACCAGTTCTCTATGCCCGATGACTGCCAGTGCGGCGGAGTGGGCTGTCCAGGATGCCGGGTGGATTTCATGCTCTCGGCGGAGGGGCCGGGAATGGTTTACTCCGGGGACATAGTCTTTACCGATCCCCTGGTCAAGCCCGCCTTCGACAGGATTCCTGTTGTGGTGCTGGGAGAAGGGGAGAAGCTGGTAATAGAGGGCTATGCCACCAAGCATGTGGGCAAAGAGCACTCCAAATGGCAGGCTGGCACTTTATGCGGCTACAAGAATCTGCCGGAGATCTCTGTATCCCAGTCATGCGATGGATGCAGCAGGTGCGTCGAGGTCTGCCCCAGGGCGGTCCTGGAGATTGCGGATGGCAGAGCGAAAGCTACAAATACGCTGGAATGCTCTCTCTGCAAGCTCTGCATTGATGCCTGCGAGCCGGGAGCGATCACCTTAAGCCCGGTCTTGGACTCCTTCATACTCTCCATTGAGAGCTGCGGAAGCATACCGGCCAAAGATCTGGTGGCCATGGCCTCTGAGGAGATCTTGAAGAGGGCAGAGGATTTGGACGCAAAGCTGGCCGAGCTGGCGTAGGTCCAGAGCAGATCCGTTGGAATCGGTCTAACCCGGCCGGTTCAAAAATCCATTTCGAGCGGGGGTTTCCAAGCCAGGTCAAAGGAGCAGGGTTGAGGGCCCTGTCACGCAGGTGTTCGCGGGTTCGAATCCCGTCCCCCGCATTATTGATATCGATTTTAGCGTACTGACTCCTGCAGATTTTTGCTGTGGGTGACAGGATTCTTTTTCAGTGCCGCTTCAAGGATGGTAAGAAATGTCCAAGAAGCGAATTGATGTTAACTGGAAGAGGGAAACTGGAAAGGAGGATCTTAAGCCCGCTGTGAAGCGGTATCGACGATATCTGGAGGACAAAGGACTTCGACCATCTTCTATCCCCATGTATGTGCTTCATGTCGGTAAGTACTTGGAGTTCTCAGGAACAGATGCCCCTACAGTGGATGACTTTGCCAGGTTTCGCGACCATCTCCATGACAGGAAGTTGTCCCGAAGCACGATCAACAATTATTCCTTCTCGATACGAAAGTACCATGAGATGCTTGGACAAGAGGTGAACTTCACATTCATCAAACCAAATAACACCATACCATATTATTTTGATGAGAACGACATTGCAGAAATATTCAATAAATGCAGTAATTTAAAACATTTGGCGATGCTGAAGACTATGTTCTATGCCAGTTTGCGTGCCAGTGAGCTGTGCAACCTGGACGACTCAGATGTCGATTTGAAAGCCTTAACAGTCTATGTTCGAGGGGGTAAAGGCGGCAAAGATGGTTTGGTCTTCATTACGGACGATTGCGCCAAGACAATAAAGCGGTATCTTGAGGTGCGTCCTCAATTGCAGATAGATGGCCGCAAGCCGTTATTCTACACCGACTTCGGAGGACGATGGGAGCGGCGCAGCGTATATCGGATGTTCATGTACTACAAGAAGCTGGCAGGTATCGAGAAGCACGGAGGCGTCCATGTGTTTGCCCGACATAGCATGGGCAGCCTTCTGGTCAAGCGTGGATGCGACCTCCTGGCGATAAAGGATATCATGCGACATGCAGATGTCCAGACAACGATGCGATACCTGCATACTTCGGAGGCATCGAGGCGCGAGAAGTATGAGAGGTATTTAGAGGCAGGCTGCTGGTAATGGTACGTCCTGGCTGCTACGAAATTGTTCTTAAAGCACTAATTTCAGATTGGAGGAGTTGATCTAATCGCAGAACAATTCTTCCACCAATTCGGTTCTATTGCCTTGGCAAAGATTGGATCAAAATAGGTGAATTGCGTTCAATGGTGGCGTTAAAGTCCCCGATCAACCTTTTTCACTGTTGCTTCTAACGATTGCTGCCCACCTGTGTGAAAAGAAAATGCTGCGGTCTTCTCACTCACCGCTGTATTCCATGAAGCCGTCTTAGTGTCTTAGCACTCCCTGGGGGTGCTCCTTGGATACCCGCAGCTCGCCTGTGCATAGGGTGCAGATGGCCAGAGGCGGATTTTGACGCAGACTGTCCGCATCGCCGAATCCTCGAAGCGAGAAAGGAAGCATATCTGGGTATCCTCGGAAACCCCACCCCTAAAGTGGAGGGTTTCCTCGTCCCCCCGTCCCCCGGTTCTGCGTGAAGATAATGATGACGGTTCTGGTGTACGTATTGATTCGCGTGTTACTCTTGCATAATATTGTATGCGGTTACCCAAAAAGCGCATGCACCAACGACACCCTTAACTTGGATTCCTCTTTAACCAAACTAAGGTGATATCCACGGACACAATGGATTTCGACATCCTTAGAGCGATAAGCGACCTCAAGGTTCCATTCCCAAAGGCGAATAAGATCAATTCACTGGTAAGACTTGATGCTGAAGAGCTGGGAGCACGCCTCGGTAGCCTGGAGATGGAAGGATATGTCCAGACCAAGAGTGAAGCGGATCTTGAGGGTTACTGCCTCCCTAATGGCATCTCGGCAGCAGGCCTGACCAATCAAGGCAGACGGGCTTTATCCGGGCCAAGATGGTAGCATAGTAGCGGCATCATAGAGAGGATTTCTCCCTCCATCGCATCTTCATGACGGATCATTTGAATAGCAGCGATGCATAATCGCCCTGGTACAGCTCAGTCCGAGGTCTCCATAAACGATATGGAATTCTTGAGAAGGGGCGCATACTTGCTGTACCGGGATATTTTGACCACGAAAGGTCTGAGATCCTCTACAAGTTCGTAGTCGAGGCTAGCTCGTTCGAGGGCCTTAAGTGCTTGGTTCGTGGCCCCAAAGGTCTTGAATATCGCTTCATCGTCGAAGAAGTGCTTGAAGACCCACAGTTTGCCCAGCTACTGAAGAACGCTGTGCACTCTGAGGTCCAGCGGCCAAGGCTTGATGCGGTCCTTTTAAGCTGGATTTCATGCAGCTCTCAAGTCAGCTCGCCTTTGGGACAATTATTTTAATAATGGCCTATCATCTACCTCATTGATGGATCCCTTTGAACAGGCTCTGAAGTTCATCCAGACCGGGCGGCTGGACGAGGCCAGAATTTACTTCGAGAGCTGCTAAAGCAAGACCCTGAGAATGAGGATATACTCTACAATCTGGGCATGCTCTACACCGAACTCGGCAGGGCCGATAGCGCAGTAGCGCTATTAAAGAAGTGCATTGAAATCTCGCCAGAGAATGCCAATGCCCACGTAGCCCTGGGATTTGCCTATATGAACCTCGGCGATCTCAAGAATGCCAAGGAATACACCTTAGAGGCCCTGAAAATCGCCCCTGACAATCCCTTTGCCCTCAAGAATCTCGGGGGTATATCTGGCAAGGAGAGAGACTACCAGAGCGCATTTTATTATCTCAAGAAATCCCATGAGATTAATCCCCAGGACCCCCAGACGGTTTACGGGCTTGCTTTCGCCTACAAATCTCTGAATGACCTGGAAAGCGCAGAGAAATACTTCAAAGACCTTCTGGACATGCCCGCCTCTGAAACCATAAAGGAGCTGGCGCGAGAGGGACTGGGGGAGATCGCGTTCAACACCCTTAAGTCCAGCGGACCCAGGATGGATGTCGTTTTCTACATGATAAGCGCCCTGAAGATGTTCGAGGAGATGCCCCAGAAGGAAGTCCAGGACATAAGCTTTGAGATCGCCCTCCTTGGCAGACAGGGATTCGAGATCAATGATCCCAACAAGAAATTCCGCCTGAGTACTCTGCCAGGAGAATTTACCGCCCTGCAGCTCGTGAGCATCATGTACATAGGCTTCCAGCAGATCGATCCGAGCCTGGATCTGGGCATGGATTTCATTAATGAGTATAACCTGGCATTAAAGATGGTCGAATCAGGGATATCGCAATGACCCTAGAGCTTATAGAGCCTGTAAAATCCATTTTGAGCGAGGTAGAAACAGCAACTGGCAAACCATTAAGGTTCGTAGAGAAGGCCGAATTGAATACCTTTGCCGCAGTGAAGATCGCCAGGAAAACCATGCCCACCCATGTCGTCTTTTACAGAACGCAGCATGATGCGATCATCAACCACCTGGTGGCCCATGAATGCGGCCATATACTGAGGATGTTCGGAGCGCCAGAGGAGAAGAGGCTGATTCCTGCCAAACCCAAAGACCCCAGAGCAATGCTGCAAGAGATCGAGGGGGATCTCAACAGGATCTCGAAACTGATACCGATGCAAGAGTTGGTTCGGGTTGCTGGCATGTGGACTGATGGTTTGGTCAGGCAGCTCACCAATTATCCGCCCGATATCATGATTGAGAAGTGGATCTATGACGGCTACCCTGAGCTGAGACCTTATCAGCTCCAGTCCCTGGAAAGACAGAACCAGCAGGCTCTGAAGGGCATATCCAAAAAGGTCCAGACGATCACTCCTACCAAGATCTATAATTCATCTAATATAATGAACTATGTCTTCTTCAACCTGATAGGCAGCCACATCAAAGCTGATCTGGCCAGGCCCTACCGCAACACTCCTTTCTCCAAGAAGGGCAAGCAGCTAATGCTGCTCACGGAGAAGGACTACGTGAATAGCTACGAGGGCGACAGATCCATGATCGACAGATGGGCGGAGTTCCTGGGGCTGTCCAAGTGGTATAGCTGGGTGGGATTCGAGGATGTTCCGCCGGATTATCTGAACTCGGTCTGAGCATTATGGCAGATCGGTTTGATATAGTCAGGCAGAAGCTGCTCCAGTTCAGAGACCAGCGCGATTGGGCTCGATATCATGATCCCAAGAACCTGGCAGAGGCCATATCTATTGAGTCGGGCGAGCTTTTGGAGAACTTTTTATGGAAGACTGCTGCTGAATCCCGGCGGCTCAATTACTCAGAAATACAGGCTATTGGTCAAGAGGCTGCGGACATATTCATCTATATAACCTACCTCTGCGAGGAATTGGACATCGATCTGATGGAAGAAGCAACCAAAAAACTAAAGCTGAATGAAAATAGATTCCCGATCAAGGCAGAGCGATCAGCAGAAGATTAGCACGAAGAAGGCAAGAAGATGAGACTCTATTCCGGGACATCAAAGCAGTTTATCAAAGATACCACTCAAAACCAAATCGCCGACAAGCTGGAAAACGCTTTTTTCAGTTATTATAGGTATAAGCCTTCACCAAACGAGAAGAACTCCTGGATGAACTCCTTAAGGGCTCTCTCCCTTCTCTTCCAGGGCGAAGAGCTTCATGACCACGGCATCCTCCTGGAATATCAGCTGCCACTCAGCTCCAGGCGGCTGGATTGCATGATTTGCGGCAGAGATCAGAAGGGAGAAGACAATTCGGTGATACTTGAATTAAAGCAATGGTCCAAATGCGAAGAGGCAAACGGCTCTAATGAGGTACTAACCTGGGTGGCTGGCCGGAAGAGGGATGTACTTCACCCCTCTGTGCAGGTGGGCCAATACAAGATGTACCTTGAAGATACGCATACCGCTTTCTATGATGGCCTGTCCCCCGTCCTCCTCAATGCCTGCACCTATCTTCATAATTACAAATATGATAGCAGAGACGTTATCTTTGCGTCCAAGGTTTGAGGCCGCTCTAAAGAGGTTCCCCCTATTCACGGCTGATGACACCAGCAGGCTCGGAGAATATCTCGTGGATAAGCTGGAGATGGGCCAGGGGCTGGATGTGCTCAAGAGGGTAGAAGAAAGCCAGTTCAGGACCAGCAAGAAACTGATGGACCATGTGGGAAATACGATCAAGGGCAAGCCTGAGTACATCCTTCTTGACGAGCAGCTGGTCGTCTACGATCAGGTCCTTTCCCATGCTAAAAAGGGATTCCATGATGGAAACAAGGCCGTCGTCATCATAAAAGGCGGCCCAGGTACGGGCAAATCAGTCATAGCTATCAATTTAATGGCCGATTTATTACTGAAAGAGTACAACACCTACTATGCCACCGGCTCCAAAGCATTTACCGAGACGCTGAGATCAATGATTGGCCGTAGGGGTTCAACTCAGTTCAAGTACTTCAACAGCTTCACCGCGGCAGAGCCTGAATCTGTGGATGTGATGATCTGCGATGAAGCCCATAGAATTTGGGATACCAGCAACAATAGGTTCACCAAAAAGGACAAGCGCTCCAATCTAAAGCTAGTTGAAGAGATCCTGAAGGCATCTAAAGTGGCCGTCTTTTTCATCGATGATCGGCAGGTAGTTCGACCAAAGGAGATCGGGTCAGTAGCCTACATAAAAGAATTTGCGGAGAAATATAATTGCAAGATCTTTGAGCACGAGCTGGATATTCAGTTCAGATGCAGCGGCTCAGATGCTTTCGTAAATTGGGTCGATAACACTCTGGGTATACAGAAGACGGCAAACATCCTGTGGACCAAAGAGGAGAGCTTCGACTTCAAGATATACAAGAGCCCTGAAGAGCTTGAGGCCGCCATAAAGAGCAAGGTAGAAGAAGGCCATACTGGAAGGATGACGGCTGGCTTTTGCTGGAAATGGTCTCAGCCAAATTCAGATGGCGAGCTGGAGAATGACGTGGTGATTGGAGACTATGAAAGGCCATGGAATGCAAAGTCAGATGGTCACCTTGCGCCAGGAATCCCCAAATCGCACTTTTGGGCGACTGATCCCAATGGCATCGACCAGATCGGGTGCATCTATACTGCGCAGGGTTTCGAATTCGATTATGTGGGCGTGATCTTCGGGAAGGATCTCGTCTATGATTTTGAAAAACAGGAATGGCAGGGAAATAAGGAGTATTCAGAAGATACAGTGGTCAGGGGCTCGAAAGATAAATTCGCAGAACTAATTAAAAATTCCTATAGGGTTTTGCTGACCAGGGGCCTGAAGGGCTGCTACGTCTACTTTATAGATAAGGATACGGAGCGGTTTGTGAGAAGCAGGATGGAGAACTAGGATGGCACTAACCAGATCTTATCTTCAGGCAAGCTCAAGGGGAAATTAGATTCGATACCCTAATTCCAATCAATCTCACCTTCGCATTCCCTCTCAGAAAGGGTACAATTAGCCGTTTGGCATTGTTTCTAAGGATGTCCAGGTCATTGGTAGTGAATAAAAGGGACTTGGAACTGGTATGCGTGTCAAAATGCTCGTATCTGATTCTGACTGTGATAGTCTTGAATTTGAAGCCATTGGCAATCACATCGGCATGAACTACCTCTGCTAGCTCATCCAGAACACGCAGGATCTTCTCTCCATCATCCATGTCCTTCTCGAAGGTAGTGTCCCTGCCGATTGACTTGGTTTCATATTCCTCGATTACCTCTCGGTTATCTATGCCATTGGCAAACTCGTGAAGTCTGACTCCCCATGCCCCGAAGAGTCTGGTTAGCACCTCCGGTTTCAAAGAGGCAAGATCCTTCACTGTCTCGATATTCAGCTCTAGGAGTGCCTGTTCTGTCTTCGTGCCAACCCCAGGAATCTTTCGCACTTCAAGCGGGAATAGAAAATCCTTGACCTCTTCCGGCCTGACTACAGTCAGTCCATAAGGCTTCCTGAAGTCGGACGCAATCTTGGCGACCATTTTGTTGGGCGCGACACCGATAGAACAGGTTAAGTGGGTTTTCTCTAGGAGTTCTTCCATTAGGTGCTTGGCGAATTCCGTAGCCTCATCAAAGTCCTTCACGCGGTTCGATATGTCGAGGTAAGCTTCGTCTATGCCACCCTGCTCGAATCTGTCCGCGTGGCTTCTCAGGATCTCCATGATGCTATTGGATGCTGGGATGTAGAGGTCAAAGTGAGGCCGGAGGTAAACACCGTCAGGACATAGCTTCCAGGCACGGGAAATGGGCATGGCAGATCTCACGCCGAACTTCCGGGCTTCATAGGAGGCACTGCTAACTACGCCACGGCCAGAACCGCCTTTTGGATCGGCTCCCACTATGACTGGCTTGCCCTTTAATTCAGGATGCTCTCGAACCTCTACGGAGGGGAAGAAGGCATCCAGATCAACATGCAGGATAACTCGCATTTTGCTCTCTATGAAAGGATTGCGTCCGCCAGGATAAAAAAGGGAGGTTGTTTGGGGAGTTCAGCTTGGTTGCGGCGGCAATGGATCAGATTTCAACTCAGCACACGCGCCCTGTACGTACTCATAGCCAGGCATAGGAAAGGTGTAAGTGTTGTTCCGGAAATCCCATAGCAATGGCGACATGCTTGACATTATGCCTCCATTTTCGCCGGTGCAACTACCATTCATTCCTACAAATGTTTCATTCCTTACTCGACACTCACAGATCAAGGGCTTATCGGGATTAGATGCTTTCTGGTTTTCCGTGCATGGAGCGCAGTCGCAGATAGCCCAGTACCTGTCCCCATTATAGCCTGCTGCGTTTTGATCACAAGGCGTTAAATTCCGCGTCAAAAGGCTGCACCATCCGCGATAAGAATAAGTTGATACCCAATCATACTTGGTCCCATTCACTTCATACTGCCCGGCCTTGATGGCGGAACAAACAGGAGCTTCATCTATATCGCAAGGATGTGCATTAGTGCATTTGGCCTGCGTTTGGTTTCTGACTACAGTGTCCTGAATTTCACTTGTGTAAACAATATGGATTTCATTAACCCTCATACAGTCGCAGTCTGCTTTGTCTCCATGCATTCTGCAATCGGGTGAGTCAGAACAAAGGGCATGCCATCCAGTACATACGACAAAATCCTGAGGTGCGTCAATATAGGTGCCATTATCCGTTTTTCCATCTTCTTCTGCTATACACATCGACCCATAACTCAATGCTATCCAGATCATGCAGGTGATCGTTACAGGCTGAAATCTCATCGTCTTCCCTCCGAGGTGACTTTCTTCTAAACTTTTAATAATATCCCACCATTAATGAAGCAAGAATTCCTCTACTCGCTCGCTTTGCTTAGCCGAGCTTTTGGTTTGCTTTATTGGTGGTTTGACCGAACGAGCGTTCTTGGTCTTCTTTGGCTGCTTTCGCTTACGAGACTTTGACCTTGCCTTGGATGCTGGTTCGGCGGGTGCATCTTCAGTGACGGCCAGAAGTGCTTCCTCCTTGCGGAGCGAGAAGACCATTACCCGACCTTTCTGCTCAATCATCAGCTTGTCTTCGCGGCCAAGCCATCCTAGTGCTCCGAAAATCTCTTCACGGCTCAGGGATGTAGTCTTCACAAGATTGGGAATGTTGCTCGAACCATTCTGATTTAGAGCTTTCCAGACTATACCGGCATTTATGCCGAATAGTGATTCAACCATTGTTCCCTCCATAATATTCAATATGATTTTAAGTTTATAAAATGACCTATCAGGAAGGATGGGCGGCAAATAAAATATATCTGATCTCCATAATAGATGAGCATGAGATACCTTGGATTTGTCCTACCGATCTTGATAGTAGGAATCACACTGGCTGTTCCGCTACCGACTCAGATTATTGTCAACAATGGTACAATGCAGTGCGCAAGGTTCCTTCCAGGAGACGAATGCATGGACTGCACTCCACCTGATGGCTGGGAAATATTGGAGCAATACTCCTCATGCCCGAATAACTATGCATTGGTTGAAGTTAGCGGAGACTGCAAGGGATTTGAAGTCGAGCATTGCTGCACTGAAGGGCATTCCGGTGCATCTGGTGATTGCCGTAATATGATCAAGAATGACATAACAAAGGAATGCGCCTTCCTTGCGGATGCCATGAACAACACCATGCCAGATTGATGGCAAAAAGTGCCAGAGAATGCCAGCATATCCGGTTGGTTATGCCCGCTCGACTACACATGGACAACACTCAGATCCAACGATTCGAGTACTTTTACACAATATGGTTCAGTAAATGTGGTTTCTGTACTTGATGACAAAGATTTCCATGTTAGCCCCGGTAATTATGCTGATGGTTGGACGTGGTTGACTCAGCCCGGGCAATTTGCTGGATGGACATTTTATGGTCTGCCTAACGATAGAAGCCTGTACATTTATCTCACGCCACTGGTCACTCGTCCATCTGGGAACAGTGGCAGTGGTTATTCCACCGATGCAAGGATAAAATATGGAACACGAACAGGTAGCAGAAATGCAACAGTTGCCTTAAGGAACACTCATCCAGAATTCCAAATGCCTGCAGATACAAAAGGTTGGGGCTATCAGACAATCGGCTACCTTATGATCCCTGCAGATAAGATTCCATTGGATGGAACGGTCACCATTACTCTTACCAAGCTTCCAAATGCGGATCATATAGCTGTAAACAAGGAGTGCTGTTCGATTGAATACATATAATTTAATTAGTCAATTTGAAATTTTTATATTTTTTAGTGCTGATTGAATGGATAAAGCTCCTTAAGGTTCTAATGTTCATACTAATGCGGCGAGGTGGCTGTCTGGCACGGGGTATCCTCGGAAGTCCCATTCAGCAAGTGAAGGACTTCCTCGTCCCCCCTACCCCTGATTTGTGTGAAGGTGATGTTAAAAGCGCGCGTCTCGCATCTGTCCGCGTGTTACTTCTATATTAAATCGTATGAAATTGCCATAGTGGCGTGCTAACGTTCCCTCGGCTCAAAGAATCGCGTCCCCTCCAGCTTTGAACGGGGTAAATCCAGCCGCAACTTTTTGCGGTTGGTTCATCGCTTTTTTACGCATCGCGTATTTATGATGATTAGTATGATTGAACAGATTAAACCAAGGTATTTCCGAGCGCTTATCGCGCACAGTAGAGCTGGATGCAAATCTTACGGTATCCTCTCGATTCCATCTGCTATATGGAAACTTTGGATGCATTCAGGTTACAAGAATTGTGAAATCAAGTACAACAATGACGGCACATTGACCGTTCGACCGTTGTAGATTTGGAAAGGTGATATAATGAATATTGAAGAAATTTATAAAATAGCATTGTATAATATAGCGGCACTGACGGTGAAAATCGCTGAGGACTTCGAATACTGTGACGATCTATACGAGATCTTGAGTGAAGTTGGTGCGGTGTGAGGGTAATAATGACAGCAAGCAATAACAGAAGTGTACCTCTACCCTGCGTTCAATGCGGCAAAGCATTGCGATTTTGCGTCGCGAATGATCTCGTTATTGAAGGCGAGGGCAGAATCGCTATCAACATCCCGTGCGTCGTTTCCCCCGGAGTGCGTTAATCGGCTTCGGGAGCGGGTGGGAGATCCGCCCGGCCTCGTTATTTTTGAGGGGCTGTCCGCGATTGTGGCGCGGGAGTTGCTGGAGAGCTTTCCGCTCTTGTTGCCCAAATCGGATGCAGTGAACTTTCTTGCGACATTGTTTCCAGAACTCGATTCGAACACGAGTTAAGTATTTATAGTCGATATTAAACGAATATATGAATGCTTTTAGTTGTGGCGTAATCCGCACTCGTAAAATGACGACACTTTGTTCAGGCGAAACCTTTATATACTACCTGTATATACCCATGATATAGCCTGTGTTTTCTTCTGTTCTATTCTTAGAAAGAATCACAGGTATTGTTCGGTGATTTGAATGGACTTTGTGAGAAGCATTTGCTACACTGCGCGTGGCGGTTACCAGGTTGTTGCGATACCGGCATGCGTAAGCCAAACGTGGAAGAACACTTCTAAGTGTTTAATGAAGTTTGATGAAGCAACGAGCACGCTATCGATAACACCGCTTGTGAGCGATGGCGCCGGAATGAACGACGACGATAGACAAGGAGCCAAGCGTGATCTACTGTATTAACTGTCTGAAGAGCATCTGGCATATTGAGCAGCCCAAGGAGACCGCCTAAGATGTCCAGTTCTGCTACGTGGACAATGGGTGACGAATTAGAAGTCCTATTAGGTCACCTTAGACATACACACACAGATCCCTCCGCATCATTCAGAATAAAGAATGTGCCCCTATATGATGATCAGTACTTGGATCTGCTTGTGCGGTTGTCTGAGAGAGACCCAATTGGATACGCCCAAGTGATCAACGAGATCGACAAGATAACTGGTTTGGGCGTACAGGTGTTGAAGAGTTGGGTTAGCAAGCGAGCGATGACTGGGTTAAGTCTAGAGGACTTCACCAAGGCGACTGGACAAAAGCCGAGGGTAAACGAATTGACAGGTAAACCTGAACCTGACCCTGAGACCGGTGAAAAGAACGTACCACGACTTGCTCTCAGTCCATCAAAAGCTGTAACAGCAATCACGAGTAACATGCTGCTTAGAATTTCAGCAACTGACACAGAAAAAACGCCCTGCCTATGGAATTATCATGGTCAGATATGGAAACCTGATGGTGAGCGATGCGTCGGGAACTTGATTGATCAGATTGTGGGCGATATAAGCAATGATCATGGTCTGAAAGAAACCTTTCGACGTGTACGGGCGATGTCGGATGTCGTTGTCTTTGACAGCAATCCCTACTTGTTCCCGGCTTTGGACAAAGTCATAGACTTGCAGACTGGCGATGCTCATGACTACCAGCCAGAGTACTATCTTACATTTCAATATGGGGCGGCGTTTAATGATCAAGCGGCTGACTACCGGCCAGTGCTTTGGTTACTCTGTGCATCATTGCCCGATCCACGTGACGTGTTAACGGCGCTGGACATCGCCACTGCTGTTTTCATCCGCGTGCCTTTGGAAGCCATGGTCCAGCTAATCGGTCCTGGTAGCAATGGTAAGGGCGTATTTGAGAAGCTACTCATCGCGCTATGCACTCCCGATCGAGTCACAGCCATAACATTGGCGGAAGCCAAAGGCTCCCGATTCGGCCCAGGCGCACTGCTCGGAAAGGATTTGTGGATCTTGTCTGAGGTGGAGGACGTTAAATCCGCAATCAATCTGCTGAAGAAGGTTTCAACAGGCGAGCTGACTGATTCCGATACAAAGTACGGTGGCAGAACCAAAGGCAAGCCGCATGTCCTCCCGATCCTGGATTGCAACAACCCAGTCAACTTCGGGGATGATTCTTGGGGCCGGAAGAGGCGTGTAATCAAGCTGGACTACCCATATATCTTTGATTATGGACCAGGTAGGCGGCACAAAGATCCCCACATGCTGGAGAAGGTTACCAGTCCAGCCGCGCTAAGCGGTCTTCTGCGGATCATAGCAGCACGCGGCCCGTATCTATGCCAATCTCTGCGAATTTACTGCAGGAAGCGGCCAGAGGAGATGGACGAGGAGTATAAGCGGCAGCAGTTCAGCCTGGCGTACTTCAGTGAGGAGTGTCTTAGTACTGAGGTGCCAAACGATGGCGGCGAAGCCACTCAGCCGCAGCGGCTTACTACGGACGCTCTATATAAGGAATACGAGGAGTACTGCCACTTGTTCAATGTCACAACGCCAGCTGCTAATGTTCAAGTTGGCAAGTACATCAAAGAGAAGTTTGGCATATCCTCGGTTAATACCACTGTGAACAAGGTACAGGTTCGATACTATCCGGGTCTGTGGCTGTGTCGACAAGCCAAGTCCGTGTATGCTGAGGTGTCCCAAAACTACAGTAACTACACTGAAACTACTGATGAACTACAGGATAAGATGGATGAAAACGATATCAGTCGCCTCTTAACTACAGCAACTACAGCTGAATGGCCTAGGGAGGTCATAGAGGAGATCGAGAAGATGTTCAAGTATATCCAGGGCTGCGAAGATCCGCAAGATATCTCTTATGAAGGTTATCTTCAAAGTGCTGTAGTTACCGCAGTTGCTGTAGTTCCAGATCGGAGGATAGCGATTCCTGAATGTGGATCTGTAGTTCCTTTTGTAGTTGCTCTGTAGTCGAGAGTCGGAGTCCTCAACCGCTCCATCACCTTGGTGAAGAGCGGTTTCGTCCCCCTCCTCTCCCCCGTGCCCTAAATTGTGAGACATGATTTTGCAGCGCGCGTTGCGTGTAGCGATCTTCAGTTTTATAGAAGTTTGATAACTACTGTTAATCAAGGCGTCCCGTTTGCTGCATCGCCAGAGTCACGCGAGCCATCAAATATTCTGCAGCAGGGGGGCGAAGATTGACGCCGAGTGTCTTATTATTAGAAAACATTTCGTCTCGACGACGGCGATCTATCTGCAAGCCAGACCGAACCACCGCAGGAAGGCGTATAAGGCGGCGGGCTTTGATGAATTGCTCGATCCCTGTTAACACCTTTCGAAGTACTGTGGAACTACGCGCGGGGCTATGACATTACCACTGTCTCGGCATCGTTACCCAAGCCGGTTAACCGTTTCGGAAAACATCATAAGCAATTTGGGTCAATCTGGTCATGGATGATGAGATGTCAAAAAGACAGAGAGCTGAGGATGTATCCAAACGGTGTGATAATTGCGGCTCGCTGACGAGCGACGGTGGGCAAGGTGGCTTTGGCAAAGATGGAAAGTACCATACGTTCTGCAGTTCTAAATGCCGCAGCGAGTATATTCAGAAAGGGCCTAAGCCATTGCAGGTAAAGTTGACTATGTTTTTCGAACAAGCAGAGCCATGAACAAGAAGTTCAACCGACAACTATAAGTATTAATCGTGCGTATAGTGAAGGGCCGCGTTCTGCGCAGTAAGAACGAGGACAGTATTACCGATAAAACTTCCAGGACAGAAGAAATCGATAAGCGTGTCCTCCGTGGATACGCCACGAAGTCCGAAACCTGGGAAGTGCTGCTCAGGCAGCGGTTGGTAACGAATCGGAAAGAGCTGAAGACCAATGGTCAGAGATACGCGTGCCCTAATCGGCATAGCATACCTTAATTCGGCTCGATCTGGAGTTCTCGCCATGCACAAGACGCGGCACAAAGCTGTGTGGCGGAGCGAGCAATAGACCCAACATCTCGCGATGTGGGTTCCCGTAAGACGGACGCTGTGTTCAATTCCAGCGCTTTGCTTGCGTCCATGCTCGGCTTTGAGTCGAGCTGGAGCGGGATCAAGTCATCACGAAAGTGATCGGCTCCTCCAAGGAGGACATCGTGGATCGGTGTTGAAGCCCGCCTAGACTCGATTGCTGTTTTCTGATCCTGTCTATTAAGGAGTACTGCTGTAACAATATCTGCATATCCACATGCATGGCGACAAGCTTCTTTGTTATTTGGTGCCGCGCTAATACTTCTGCTCCGACAGTCCTCTGAGTTGCCAAATCTTAGATAGGAGCTTGCTGATCTCAATCTGGATTGCGATTCTGCTCCGTCATCATACCGTCTCTCTACCATAACATCCAAAGCTTTTTCTTGCATGCGATGGATTGGCACCAAGCATTCAATGGATGATAGCCGTGATGAGAGATGAGATGGTCTGATACAGAACTAAGACAATTGCTGCTGAATCTTCGTGAGGCTCTAGCGATCGAAGTTAAGTCATGGGTAGATCCTAATACTGAACATGGTACTGGGATCATCGCACGCGCCTCAATCGCCTTAAGAAACAATGACGGAGGCTGTCTTGTACTTGGATTTGACAACGATACGCTACAGCCACTCGAAGAAGAGCGCCCAGCAGATTATCGGCAGGTCTACCACCAAGATGTCATTCAGCGAATAGTGCGGCGATATTCATCTGAAGCATTTGAGATCGAAGTCAACTTTGTGGAAAGGTCTGGCAATGAGTATCCTGTAATAATCGTTCCATCAGGTGTGAAGAATCCTGTAGCAGCAAGAAGCGACTTGTTCGAGGACCGCAGGAAGCTCATCGCCGAACATACAGTCTATGTTAGATCCCTAGACGCAAATAACACCCCAAGCACAACAACCGCGAAGTGGCAAGACTGGTCAGGACTTGTTGAACGATGCATGGATAATCGAGAGGCAGACATCGGTCGAATTATGCGACGTTATCTTGGCCCCACGGGCCTCTCTATGATTCTATCACATGCCTCACTAGACGAACAGGACGAGATACGAAGTCGCGATTCCGAAGCAGCATGTTACGCTTTCATGCAGCGTGGCAGACAACGTTTTCAAGATGAAAATTTAGTCCGCTCATTCTCGTCCCCCGATATTGGATTTTGGGAGGTGGCTCTAATAATAAGAGGAGATACCCCTGAGATGCATGTGGCCAACCAGTCCTTTCTGAACCTTATCAGTTCATGCAATCCACGACTAACTGGTTGGCCGATCTGGCTTGACAGCAGAGGATTCCAGGATGAAACGGCGAGACCCTACGTATTCAACAACGCATGGGAAGCGCATATTATCTCGTTGAAAGGCGAATGGCATGATCATCTTGACTTCTGGCGGATGGAGCCTCCAGGAGGGTTTTATCTGCGACGCGCTCTTGACGACGACATTGCTCACAGCTCTGTTGCACCTGGTCGGAAGAAGCAGCTAGATTTCGGGATTTTGATCTGGCGGATAGGGGAGACGATAATTGTGGGTAAGCGTTTTGCAGAAGCCCTCAAGTTCGATTCTGAATCAACCCGCCTTTACTTCCTTTTTCATTGGAGTGGGCTTCGCGATAGAAAATTGTCATCATGGTCCGATCCTCGGAGGATAGTATTCTCACAACAAGCGAGACAGGATGAAGTCGAAGCTTTCGTTGAGATCCCACAATCGGTGGCCGATAGTACACTGGTCGAATACGTCGAAACCATCGTGAATAAAGTGTTTTTAATATTTAATGGATATGAAATGTCTCCAGGAGTTGTTGAAGACATCTTTTCAGAATTGCTCAATCGTGGGCGACGATAGATCGGAAGATGCATCCTTCAGAAGCGGTTCAAAATAATCCCCAAAAACAGAACGTTGCTGACTCCAGGGCGTCATCACGCCTCCGGGTGGCACATCTCCTCCAGCCGTCTCTTAAGCATCTCCTCCACCTCGTTTGCCGGATGCAGAAGACCTCTGAGATTATCTCCTTGGCTGCCTTTAGTTCCAGAAGTCTTAGTGCTGACCGCCTGCTGGGTTCGACGCTCCTGCATCTCTCATCCGTGGCAGCTTTAGCTCTGTGTGATGACAGAATTACAGTCGATACTCTCAGCCAAAAGCACATACCAGTGCGATCGCACCACTACAAATCTAAGTGGCAAGCAAACACAGCGCGGTGGAGCGGCGAAGCTGCACTTCATTCCTGCTGAGCGATGCGACTGATCCTGTGAAGCAGGGACTTGCCCGCGTACAGCTTTCGCTGCGAATCAGACTGAGTATGTGAAGTGAAGACTTAATCGGATGTTAGAAGAGTATTGATCAAGCTGTAGAGTCGGTCACAATGAGCATTGAATCGGCATGCTTAGGCGCATATGGGCAATATGGGTCATTTCTACTATTGACGGAATGATTGAGAGTTGACTGAATGTAATAAGAAGTGGTGAAAATGACCCATCTCGCTAGTATTCAGTCACGATGAAGCATGGTTGGTCTGCAAACATGGGTTACACAAGGTAGTTTCTACTATCGATAGCGTTGTCAGGTCGAAAGAGCATACTTCGGCTGAACCTTATCTTCGGCTCTGAGATTGGCTTCAATCCTGCCAGCCGAGCGACATCCACTGTTTTCTTGAATGACGATTCCGAGATGTGAATTAGAGGCTCAGCTATCAGCAGTTTTCCGCTTGGTTTGAGCAGTCTGGCTACCTCCATAAGAAAGGCATCTGCATCAGGCACTTCATGGATCATGTAAAAGGCCAAAGCGAAATCGACTTTATCAGAGACGCCAATTCCGTCCGGCGCGCTCTTATGTGTGGTTATGCGGGAATCCAGACCTTCCTTGACCGCCTTCTGCTTAACCATCTGGAGCATTTCATCTTGGAGATCAACTGCAATAACTCTGCCAGATTCACCGACCATCTTCGCCATCGCAATAGTGAACGTCCCTGATCCACACCCAAGGTCAAGGACCGTCTGTCCGGGCTCTATGTACCCTCCAAGGATCTTGTCTGGACTGTGAATAAGCCTGCGAATGGGATTATCCAATGCTCGTGCGAGCCACCAGGGACAGACGTGAAGTGAATGGATCATACTCTGCAGCATAGCATTCACTTTGAAGGCTAATCAAGATGATCCTTCTGAGATAGGCCTCTAAATGACCGCTTCCCGTATTCTATAGCGAGAATTTAAATCCAATTGGATGCCATGTATAATTTGGTGAGGTTTATGGACACCAATAGATCTTGCAATCATGAAGGCTATTGAGACTGTCTCGCCGAAGCGTTCTATCAGTCCCGTCAAAGTCAATGAAATCTTGGGGCTGGACGAAGTCGAGCTTGGAGGTCGTTTGATGAAGCTAAGGAAATCGGGGCATGTGGATATTCTCATCAGCGATTATCCATCAAGCTTGACGCTCCCTAATGCCATCTCCAAGGTATTCGTAACCGATTTGGGACGCAAGATCTTGAAAGAGGAGGGCTAGGCTTCTATTTCTTCTTCCTGCGGGTGTGCATTGGGCAAGAAGTCCTGAAGCAAGTCATTTCCCCGGATGTTCTCGACATCGAATCCGATATCCTTCGGCAGCTTTGACTTCAGAGCCCATCTGATCTCTGATTGCTCGTAGGTTTCGCCAGTGGAGTAGCATCTGACCATCGGGGAGCCTATGAATTCCACCCGCGAGCCACATAGCGGGCAGATTGCTGCCTCAATTTCACCCTTTTCATTCATTCTCTCAGTATTGAACATAGTCAAATTACATAGTCCAGTTACCTACTTGAAGGTGTTTAAGAAAAGTTCATAATTATTCATAACACTCGCAGGTTGCTGATGTAAATCCCCAAACCACGTGACGGATCATGATTAAGATTTATGATAACCGAGGGGGGTTATATAGCAAGCATGAACCCTACAAGTCTCCGTGGTCCGATATCATTCTTATTTGGAGGAAGAGGGTCTGTTCGGCTGCAGTCGAATTGACTCGCCTTTTGACCCTTCCATACTTCGCTACTGACCCTTCTTCATCTGTTCTAGCATTGCCTGCGCAGCCTTATAGTAGGCATCCCTAGGCATCAGGGGTTTGCTTACAGCTTTCTGAGTATCCTCGGAGATCTGCCCGTCTTTGATAAGCTGGTGACCTGCCTCTTGTGCAGCTTTGAAGACACCTTCGACCAGACCGGTCTCCCCAGCCTTCATCATTTCCTTCATGCCCTCTGCCATGGGCCGGAGCAATGCGCCTGCGAATTCAAAGCCCCCTTCAGGATTATCGTAGATCGCTTTCATCTGCACCAGGAGCGGATCGAACATGGAGACTTCCCAATCTCCGCAGGTGGATACAAGAACCGCTTTCTGCTTCCTTGATCTCTTTTCTCCGATCATATAGGCCGGTAATTGCCTGTCCATAATGATCTTAAGCGGTCCAGTAATGCCAGAATAATAAACTGGGCTCGCCCATACGATAATATCAGCCGCTTTGATCTTTGGAAGAAGCATTTGCATGTCGTCCTTCTGGCCGCAGATTCCAGGATTTACAAACCAGCAGCTCATGTCTCCGTTGCATGGTCCGATATTCAGCTTTGCGGCGTAGAACAGCTCCACATTCGCACCTGCTTCCTTCATTCCTTCCAGGAACGGATTCAGAATCATTGAAGTGTTCCCGTTACCCATATGCGGACTGCCATTAATTGCTAGGACATTCATTCTTTTGCATCTCCTCTTATTTGTTTTTGCACATCAGCCGAACGACTAATGAAGCAAGAACTCCTCCATGCGATCAGGTTGCTTGACTGGGGCCCCCACCTTGCGAGCTTTCTTGCTCTTTTTTGGCGACTTAGTCTTGCGACGGTTTGACTTTGGTTTTAATGCGGATTCAACAGCAGTCTCTTCGGGGACGACCAGACGCACTTCTTCATCCCGTACTGAAAAGACCATAGCCCGACCTTTCTGTTCCACCACGATTTTGTCTTCGCGGCCAAGCCAACCGAGAGCACCAAAAACCTCTTCGCGGCTTAGGGATGTAGACTTTACGAGGCTGGAAAGGTTGCTCGTTCCATTCTGGTTGAGTGTTTTCCAAATAATGCCTGCATTGGCCCCAAATAATGATTCTACTGTCGGCTGATTCATAATATATGATGGGCAACGATTCTTCTATATTAAACATGCTACTTCTGGATACGATTTGGTAGCGTAACTTCTATTCGTCATTGATGGACAGGTTAGCAACGCGATAGTGGTAGATGCAGTCAGCTAGCAGCCGCCAGTCTATCAGCCACCCGTATATCGACAGCCTGTGGCTTATTCTCAACCAACTGACGTGCCACCCATCTACATGGAGAACTGTATTCTGGGGAGATCAATAATGATCATCCTTGGCGTTTTTTCATCATCGTTCCAGTGGAAATAATGGGGTTAATAACTTAATTAACGAATTTTGATATTCGAGATCGATGTCCTCCCATAAAGAAAGCGATGCACATCTACATATTCACGTGAATGATTCGTTCGGCGAATAAATTTTAGTGTCAAAAAAAAAATTTAATTCTGTTATGAAAGATGATCTGCGGATTGCGCATTATTTAACAAGGCGGCGCATGTCTACTCGCATTCCTGGTTACCGCGTCAGCCAAGCAAGGCCAATTTCCAATAAAAGTGCACAAATCCCCTGTTATATGAACGCTGTATAAGGGGAAATGTAGACTTTTTGTGAAGTCTCGCTTAGATGGCATACAAGCTTCCAAGGTCGGATATGGGTGCGTATCCAATCATTTCCAGGTAGCCTGTCCCTATTTGTTCGCCACTAAGGTCTACTGCCCGAACTCGCATTATCCCTTCCCAATATTTGAGTAGACTGTCCTCTAGATCCATGTTCTGTTCATCAAAGTATGGCTTCAGACCAAACTTGCCGACCGGGGTCTCTAAGATCCAATCCACGGGATACTTCGTGCCGGAAGGAGAAGTCCACCATCTTGCCACGGTAATATTAGCGGCATCTCTTCCTTGCCACCAGCTTATATTCCCGTTAGCGTCAATGTGAGTCAATCTGCGGTTGCTTGGTATGCTGTGCTTCAGGAGATCTTTAAGGTCGTAGAGCATGACATAGCTTCCATTATCGAGACGCAGGCTGAACCAATCCCAGGCCGGGTAACATTGGCGGAATCCGCCCCACTGATGATCGAACCAGCTATCTCCAGTGACATTTATAGTGCGCCGACCTATGGTTATGGTTCCTGTTGTACTCATCGCTGGATGCGAATAGTAATAGGATCGCCCAGCCATTGCATCTGATCCTATGCTTAGACAGGTTCCCAGCTCGGTTATGCCGGTTGGTGACTGCATATAGTAGTCTGCTTTGTCGTTGGCAATGATCAAGTTCATAGAGATGGTTTGAGATCTGCCGCCGCCAACTGATGCACTTCCATGAGTTATGATGTTCCAGGAATCAAGGTCGCTCCAATAGGTGAGGTTGGTTTGATTATCTTCATAACGCCAATAGGTTCCCTTATTGCCATCAATGCCGCTGGTGATATTGGCTTGCTCTGGTAATATTGAGTAGCCGTAGAGCGGGTGATGGCTGTTGTAGACCTCGCTTAGGGCTACGTGGTTAATGAATGCCATTAATCCAGGCTGGAGATCCATTTGGAAGAGCGTATACTGGATTCCGTATGGTTTGCCGGTCTCCTCGTCGTGCAATATACCCGTCCAGTATAACCACTCAGCGAAGAGCTTGGAATTCATCACGACTTCTTGAGGTCGGTGCAGAACATGATCCTTAGGGAAGTCGAATACCTCGTCGGCATCCAAAGAGCCGTATTCAGCAGACAAGTTAGTGGCGTTATCGGTATCCTCTGAAGCGATTGTATCCGAGGATGCTGCTGGAATTAACAGCAATCCAATGATCAAGATCGGCAGCATACCTGTCACGGCTTCAACTCTCCTTCCAAGTACACATAGTAGTCTCGTTGCCGAACTATTTAGTATTTTTGAAGCTGGAGGTCCGCTTGATGCTGATGGTCAATATCTCATAGATGATGCATTACGGGCGCACTAGCGGTTGAGTCAATGCAGTCTAACAGCTTCACTGAAATATGGGCCATATGGGTCATTTCTACTACTGATTGCATAATGAAGAAAACAATATCAGTATAGAGAGTGAAGCAAATGGCCCATATAGCCCATGTGTAACTGATGCGTGCGAATCTCTGGAGACGTTTTCACGATGCACTGTCTCTATGACAGACTCTAACCAAAGTGTTAAGTAGATATCAATGATAATTCAATTTAAGGAGGAACGTGCTATATGGGAGTTTATATATTAATCTCAGTCTTGTTCGCCCTCTCAATTGGAACAGGACTCGCAGTGAATGTGGATATAGGTGATGTTGAGGCTTTTAAGCACGCCTTGGAGCAGGATGGATTCAACGTACAGCAAGGTGGGCTAGGCTTTTTTGATTTTATAAAATTATATGATATGGGACTTGCCCCTTCTGCATACGGAAACAATCCCGCTACGAAATATTTGGTATATCTAGTTCCGCCCGCATCAGGTCATGAGATCACTGGTAAGATCTCAGAGATAATTAAGGCTCTTGGAGTAACCGCGAAGGTAACTCCCTTCTGGAGTCTTCGCCCAGATGAAGCTGTTGTATTCGTTGGAAGAACACCACCGGAGTGTAGATATTTCAGCTTCGACCAATTCTTGATGGAGAGGACATATGGAAATGAGACACGATGGGTCTTTTCACCCTTTTGCGACACAGTGAATAACCTTGTTATAAAAACAGAAGGGACTCCTGATGGATCTCCTGGCAATCCCTACAACCAAACCACCATCTTAGTTAGCACCGCCGATAAAGGCATTGATCAACGCATTCGTGCTGCTGCTCAATCAGCAGGATACTCAGATGGCATAATCAATACCCAAGTGATTCCATCATCCATGACAAATATGGGTGTGGAGAATAACTCCGATGCATTTGCTGTATTCCACCGTCCAGCCCTATTCGAGGACACGCAAGCTGGCGATGATTATATTGCCAATAAGCCCGGCGTTGTTTTCCGCATAACTCCCAATGAATCTTCGGAACTCGATCCGTATGACATGCCAGAACTAAGAGTTCGCGGAACAGGAACGACAGAGTTTGATCTTATGGATGATCTCGAAGAGCTTAGGATCGCTTTACTCAACAAATACACTGATTTAAATGCAACTGAGCTTCCAATTAGTCAAGCAGTCCCATTAGCAAACGACGCCATTCAGAGGGGGATCGATGGCTTTGGCCCCACTAATGACGCCTGCTATCTATGGTCAGAAAACCAAACTCCTTCATCGCCGACACCTCCTTGGCCAGATGTCTCACAGTACTATAGCTACTTGCAGGATTCGCCAATTACTTTGGGCAATGACACCAATGAGTTCATAATCGTCTATGGAGTTAACCACGCCGCAACTGGAAAAGCGATTTACGAGAACTTCGTTCCTTACGGTGCTGATGTATGGAATGGCGTTGGAATGGTCAGCGATATTGATTTCAATGGAACTGCTGAGGAGTACCTTCCAGATAATCCCAACGCGAAATATCTCTACGTCTACAAGGTTGCCAGGAATTGCGATGGAGATCCGCACTGTTATGAGCTTCCCTATGATATGGGTGGCTACGGCATAGATCTGGATCAACCGCTCTTCATCGCTTGGAGGATATACATGGAACCTGCCACAAAGACGGGGCCATCCTACTCGGAGATCGTGTACGACAGAGCCATAAAGTTCGATCCGAAAGAGTAAGTCAAAGGAACTGGGGTTTGCTCTAAAAACCCCAGCTCTGTTTGGCATGCGCATGTCTGATAAATCCATCCCTTCTCTTTTTTTGCATTTTATTCATAGCGATCGACTCAGTGGTTCTGAGCTGTCACCTGCTTCACACGCGTGCTACAACTGCGATTGATGTGTGGTGGAACCTATGAAGTCTTCATGGCAAGCAACAGAGCGTAAAGAGCGCTGAGAGCGGTCCTGGAAGCATTCAATCGCCTGTCGAAGGTCAGCGTTCTCCGCTCTGTCCAGGTTACATCTATGGGGACTTGATCGCATCAATGCACGTACACCAAGGCCGCTTACTAATAACGATCACAGCGCTGAAAAATCATCTCGAACAATCACGAACGGGGGAGGAGGGACGAGCCGCACTCCACTGGGTGGATGGTGCGGCGCGCGGCCTCGACCCTCGCGATCTGTCCACGCTCCATTGCCTTCAAATCTAGCAATACGTCTTTTGCAGCCCGAATAGAAGCTAAAGATCACCTATATGCAGGTCGTGCGGTCTTCTGATCGCGCTCTGATGTGTGTGAGGAGGCGAAGGATTGGCCAGTGGAAGTGAACTATAAGCATGTCCCTCGCCCCGCAAACCAACTATTACCATGATTATATAATTGCCTTTTCGGATACTAAGGAGCGAGAGGCGAAGGGCCGTAGAGGAGGGGGATGGCGCACCCAAGATATAAACTTCGCCTCATCACAACTAACATTATCATTAATGATTAATCATTCTTTCGGCTTAGAAAAGGCAGGATCGAGCTGCGACATACGACGAAGGGATAAGAAAATGGTCGAGTTGGTATATGGGGGCTCCCTTCGCCTAACGGTGGCCCGGTGTTGAAGATGCTGCTTAAGGGGGTATTTGGGGAATGCTACGGGCCGCTTTAAGATACCATTATGAGTTAATGAAGCCAGCGGCAAAGCTGTTCCGACTAGAAATATGGGCCGGAGCCCGGAGTTGATATTAGAGGTAGATAAGGACAAGCTCCAGCCCACCATTGATTACATGGGCACTCTTATGAAGCATGTGATCGGAGAGACGCTTTTGTGTAAAAGCAGTATCGTTCGCCGACCAGCAACTTCAAGATCGGATTAGAACTATGACAAGAAGAGCGACACTGCCTAAGAATCCAACAATCGTAAACAGTAGCTCTCGATCGATGATCATGGCGCTTAGTGGTGGTGAAAAAGAAGAGGAGAGTGACGTGTATCACTCTCTCTTACTACCCTACTCCCCTACCCCTTTCGGTTCATTGCCATTTCCGGGATTCTCGCCGGTCTGTCCAGGAGCACCATCCTTACCGTCCAACTCATCATGACCAGGATTCAAATCTTGCTGCCCTGGTGCATGAGGGAGTCCCGGATTCTCACCAGTCTGTCCAGGCGCTCCATCCTTGCCATCCAGATCGTCATGACCTGGATTGGGGTCTTGCTGTCCCGGTGCGTAGGGATTCGCTCCGACATCTGGCACCGCTTGTGCAAACATCGTTCCTACCATGGCCATTGAAATGACCAAGGCCAAAGCTAACGCTTTCTTCATTTTTTCACACTCCATACATCTACCCAGTGTCTGCCGTTGCTTTATTTCGGCATTAGACGATAATCTTAGGCAGAACAAATTTAAACCTTGTGGTAGATATCGATATTTACTATTGACAAAGAATTGCATCTATGCATATCGATTTATTTTTATTTGCATTGTGATATCTATATAGATATACGACAAGTGTCTATAGACGATAACGGTAAGGACTTAGTGGAATTAACCAGTATCGGCGCTGTTGATTGCGGTTTTTTATCGCGGCCACGCATGGTGATGCTAATAAAAACGCTACGCACCGATGAGATGTGGCTCGGAAAGAAACACATGCAACACTGGGTAGGTGGCAATGGAGTTTTCCGAGCCGACTGAGTATTGAACTGCAACGCATATGATTGTTGCGGGCACGTTCGATATCTCTGCGAGAATCACAATCTAGTCCGGAAGCGAATCCTTATGCAAGACATCTCCATGCTTATGGCACCTCAGCCAAAGTCTTCTTACAGACGATTACTGAAGCAATTCATTAAAAAATATACATAAAAATTAATGAGAACAACAGCCCCGTACGTGCCATTTTCCCATAACAGCGCTCAGGCAGTTAACTTGGTCTTGGCGATGTACTTGATGAGATCAGATCCCAGTCTTGCCTTCTTTTGCATCTCGGTGGTAACATCATCTATGCTCGCACCGGTTGCCGCCATAGATCGGATCTCGCTTAGAGTTTCGTCTTCGACTGTGAAGTACTCATCAAGATCCTTCCTATGACCCCAAACATCACCTTGCAGAAGCTCAATGCCCTGCATGTCCATGAAGACTTGGATGGCATCCGACATTGTTCTCATATAGGATGGAGGAACCTGTATCATTCTCAACCGGGGGCATCTCTGCATTAGATTGAGAAAGTCTACGTTGCTGGCTCGGAAAGCCATGTGTATCATCTTCTCATTTGGATTGAGATTTGGAATCTCACTTCTCGCGCTAACTACCCTCAGTCTCATATATTTCACCAATTACATTATTAATGGCACTTCTATTATTAATAGATATCCTAATTAATCTCAACTGTATAGAACGATAGCTACTGATCATAAATACGATTTAATAATTTCAAGTGATCTGCTTTGCAGGAGATATCATTTATCTTGAAATATAATATATTGATACATGCTCTTCCATAAAGTGTTGAAATGACACGCGTAACTGAAAGAGATATGGGTCATATGGGTTATTTTTATTACTCTCAGCTCTACAGAAAAATATAAAGTTAATAAAGGAGTGGAAGAAATGACCCATATCGCCCATATTTTTTAACCTGAGACCGCGATGAGCGCAGACTTCAATGACTCCCGCCTGTGATCGTCTTAGACACCTGCTATCCGTGAATTCGAGTTGCGTCCTTCCTGTCGTCTTGATAGCCACGCAGACCGATGGAATCGCAGATATGGGATGGTGAAATGATCGACCTAACTCAACGAATGGACGCGATTTTAACTATCTTAGCAGTTATAGGAGTCTGCACACTCATAGCAATGCGTGATGGGACCCAATGACACTTAAGGGCAGCAAACGGGCTTCTAGCGCGCTCCAAGCGATTCGGAGGCATTTAGTCGCCCATCTGAATCGAGAGTCTCCGCTTCAGTTTTGGCTGCAGCAGCAGGGACAACTTGATCGCATCGATTATCGTGCACCAGAACCGGTAACATATTCGTCAGCAACGTTCAGGAGGAGGAGGGCGAAGACTGGAGGTTTCAGCTCACTTGATGATGCTGAAACCGGAGGTCAAGCCCGACATGCAGCGCAATGCCACGAAATCCGCTAGTAGCCAAACCAGCACCATGTCGAAGCATAGGAGATTGAAGAGACGCGCAAGGATGAGAATATACCAGAACGCTCCTGATTAATGGATGGCAAGGATGGCCATGCTTTCATGGAACAATATGGGTTATATGGGTCATTATCATTACTGTTGCGCTATAGAGAGAAGACTGAGTTAGTAGAAGAGTAGTGAAAACAACCCATATAACCCATATCATTAGTTGAATGCAGAAAGAGTTATATACTATTACGAATACTCTGTTATTATTATCAGGTAGTATGCTACCTACGACGGCTCAGGAGCTATCCCCTCAGCTATCCCTTCT